>OJOR01000635.1_pt1 | contig 7940 bp, 5 predicted proteins | sample 1598251 | NCBI WGS metagenome assembly OJOR01 (sample SAMN03922467, study PRJEB24848) | human gut metagenome | isolation source: stool sample | host: Homo sapiens | place: Germany | collected 2010-11 | reverse complement strand
CGTCGGCAGCGTCAGATGTGTATAAGAGACAGGCTTCAAACTGCATGTGACCGACTGGCTGAAAGATTACCCCGACACGCTGCCCGGCGACATATACGAGGTGCGGTTCAAGAATACCCGCAGAGGATACTACCAGAATGTCAACGGTCTCTCTCTGAAAGAGGGCGACATCGTGGCCGTAGAGGCCGCTCCGGGGCATGATATCGGCATCGTCTCCCTGTCGGGCGATATGGTGGCCAGGCAGATGCGCCGCGTGGGCTTCAATCCGCAGAACGGCGAGTTCAAGAAGATTTACCGCAAGGCCAAGCCGTATGACATCGAGAAGTGGCAGGAGGCCATCGCTCTCGAGCATGGTACGATGATAAAGGCGAGGCAGATAGCCGCCGAGATGAATCTCAACATGAAGATAGGCGATGTCGAATATCAGGGTGACAAGATAAAGGCCATCTTTTACTATATCGCCGACGAACGGGTGGATTTCCGCGAGCTTATCAAAGTTTTCGCGGAGGTCTTTCACATACGGGTGGAGATGAAGCAGATAGGTGCGCGGCAGGAGGCCGGGCGCATCGGAGGCATCGGTTCCTGCGGCCGCGAACTGTGCTGCGCTTCTTGGATATCGAGTTTCATGTCCGTGACCACCAATGCCGCCCGTACGCAGGACATATCGCTCAATCCGCAGAAGCTGGCGGGGCAGTGCAGCAAATTGAAATGCTGTCTCGTATATGAATACGACGATTATATGGATGCCCGGAAGGAGTTTCCGCGTGTGTCGGAACCTCTCCAGGCTCTGGACGGGGACTACTATTTCGTCAAGAACGATATCCTTGCCCGTACCATGAGTTTCAGCAGTGCGCCGGGCTCTATGGCCGGTCTCGTGTCGCTGCCTGTCGAACGGGTGCGTGAAATCATGAAAATGAATGCCAGGGGCATCAAACCCGACAGGCTCGAAGCGGCGGGAGCCGCTCCGCGGCAGGAGGTGGACCCCGGTTTCGTGAATGTCATCGGGGAGGACAGCATCACCCGTTTCGACAACACCCGGAAAAAGAAGAAATCGCGCGGCGGCCGTGGCAGGGACGAACAGCGTGGCGACGGACAGCGGCCGCGGCAGGAGGGACAGCGTCAGGCGAAAAACGGCGCGGGCGGCGGAAGTGTTCCGGACGGAGGCGTTTCGCAGCAGCGTACCGCCGAAGGGGCCGGCGGCGAAGGTGCGCGGAGCAACGGCGGAAACAACCGCCGCCGCGAGGGAAGCAACGGCCGGCAGAACGGTCAGGGAAAACCCCAGCGTCAGACACCCAACGGGGCGGAAGGCAGTCGCGATAACCGTCGCGGCGACCGGCCGGCGGGTATGAAACAGCCGGCGGAACAGGAGGGAAAACCCGCTTCCGGTGCGGAGAGGGAGACGAACGGTTCTGCCCGTCCGCAGCGTACTGCCGACGGGACGGGCGGCGAAAATGCCCGGAACAACGGTAGCGAATCTTCGGTTGCCGGGAAAGAGTGATTTCTGGCGGTTTTCAGCCGGGAAGAAGTGAGGGGATTTTTAAAAATACGGATGCGGTTTGTGTTGTTTTTTATTAATTATTGCGCTGTATTGAAAAAATATTAGTAATTGCTTCCCGGATATGCGGACCGTACGATATTGTGCCGTAATGGCTTTATGTTGCATGTTGTTGTCGGCGGGGTGCTCCGGTCGGCCGGAGAGTAGGGCCGTAGCGGTAAACCCGTGCGGATGGAAGAGCGTTGAGGAGCGGGAGGTATCGTTCGTCAATTCGGATACCGTGTCGTTGAGGGAATTGTCGGTTTTTGCCGTTACGGGGGGCCGGTGCTCTGCCGGGTGCGACTCGCTTCCTCTGGAGATAACGGTGCATACGCCCGATTCGCTGCTCTTTATCGAACGGGTTGTCCTGCCGTTCGGAACGGATGCGGCGGAGGGTACGGTTCGGCAGCGGACGTTCCGGTCGCATGGCGTCCTGCGGCGTGAGGGAACCTACCGTTTCGCGGTCAGTCATACGTCCGGTACGCCGGTGCGCGGCTTGCGTGCCGTAGGCATAGAGATAACAGAAACCGAGCATGGGAAAAGATAAATACCGCAGGTTCCAGGAGAACCTGACATTCGCCAATATGGTGCAGCCCGATTTCGAGGAGGTCTTCGGCAAGGAGTACCGGCTCAAGGGGCATTGGCACGATGAGTTTTTCCGTAATCCGAATCCGATAATTCTCGAACTCGGCTGCGGAAGAGGGGAGTACACCGTAGCGCTGGCCGAGCGCAATCCCGACCGGAATTATATCGGTATCGACATCAAGGGGGCCCGCATGTGGCGCGGTGCCAAAACCGCTACCGAGAGGGGGATGGCAAACGCCGCTTTCCTGCGCACGCGTATCGAGTTCATCAACTCTTTCTTCGCGTCGGGAGAGGTGGATGAGATATGGATAACCTTTCCCGACCCGCAGCTCAAGAAGCAGCGTGTGAAGAAGCGCCTGACCTCACCGCAGTTCCTCGGTTACTATGCGAAGTTTCTGAAGCCCGACGGTGTCGTACACCTGAAGACCGACTCGCGTCACCTCCACGAATATACGAAAGCGGTCATCGAACGCAATGCCCTGCCCCTGTTGGCCTGCGGTGACGATATCTACGGGACGGGGATGGCTGATACGGACCTCTCCATCCAGACGGCGTACGAGCGCAAATTTCGTGAACAGGGCCTGCCCATTACCTATCTGCGGTTCATGCTCGGCGGCCGTTCGGAGTTCGAGGTGCCCGATTTCGAGGAGGACGACAATTTGGATGCATCACAGTTGGGCGAATGACGCAGCATCCGTCCGAGCGGCCGTGGTGACGTCCGTCCGGCTTCCGTGTCGGGGAATGGTGGTAACCGGATATGGCAGAAAGGCCGGAGGAATTCCTCCGGCCTTGTATCATCATCCGGGGAAACAGCAGGTTCCCCGGATGTTTTTCTCTATATTCCGTACATTTTTCCGGTTCGGCTTCTTCCGACAATCGGTGTCGGATGGAGGCTTCCGGATTGGATTTGAGGCCGATTCCATCGTGTCGGGCAGGTAATGGAGATTGGCGAAACGACGGGTGTATTCGATTCTTCTGTCTCGGCCTCCGTTTGTGTCGTGTATGGCAAGACTGAAGTCTTTTGGTATTCGTTGCGGCCCTGGCCGTTCGGGGAGGATTGTCGCAGGTTCCGTACCCGTCGCGGGTGCAGGGCATAACATGTATCTCGGTTGCGTATCGGATAAATGCGTCCGATGGCAATGATTTCGGATAGGATGAGCGGAAAAGGCGGGCGTTCGGCTGCCGCTTCCGGAAGTACCGGTAACTGTCTCGGGCCGTATATGGCAGCGTTACATCTCTTCGGTGAAGATGGCCTTGGGTAGTTGGTCGATACGACTGACGCGGACGATGCGTATGTCGCCGGGCACCTCGGATTTGTCGCGGTAATAGCCCGATACAACGATACGGCCGAAACCGAGCCGGGCGGCTTCGAGTATCCGTTGATAGGTGCGCGGTGCGGGACGTACCTCGCCCGAAAGTCCTATTTCGCCCGCGCAGCATACGCCCGTAGCCAGCGGTCGGTCGAAATAGGAGGAGATGACTGCCGATACCACGGCCAGGTCGAGCCCCGTGTCGGCTACCTTGAAACCTCCGGCGAAGTTCAGGAAGACGTCTTTCTGGTACATTTTCATGCCTACGCGCTTCTCCAGCACGGCCAACAGCATGTTGAGGCGCTTGATGTCGAATCCTGTGGAGGAGCGTTGCGGCGTTCCGTATGCGGCGTTGCCCACGAGCGATTGCACCTCGATGAGGTAGGGGCGGATGCCGTCTGCCGCTGCTCCTACCGCGATGCCGCTCAACGGTTCGTCGTAGTGGGTGAGCAGGATTTCGGACGGGTTGGCGACCTCTGCGAGCCCTTCGTTGCGCATTTCGAACACGCCTATTTCGTAGGTGGCGCCGAAACGGTTCTTGATGCCGCGCAGTATCCGGTAGACGTTGTTGCCGTCGCCTTCGAACTGAAGTACGACGTCCACGATGTGTTCCAGCACCTTGGGCCCCGCTATTGTGCCGTCTTTGGTGATATGGCCGATGAGCAGGATGGAAGTCCCCGTCGTTTTGGCGTATTTAAGCAGCATGGCGGCGCACTCCCGTATCTGCGATACGCTGCCGGGCGAAGACTCCAGTACCTGACTGTAAATCGTCTGGATGGAGTCGATGACCATCAGGTCGGGGCGGACGGCCTCGGCCTGTCGGATTATCTCTTCGAGGAGGGTTTCCGCGTAGACGAGGCATTCCCCGTCGCCTCCGGGAAGCCTGCCTGCCCGCATCTTGATTTGCTGCGGCGACTCTTCGCCCGACACGTAGAGTGTTCGCAGCCCCCGGCTGCCGAGGGCAAGCTGCAGGGCCATGGTCGATTTGCCGATGCCCGGCTCCCCGCCGAGCAGTACGAGCGACCCCCTGACCATGCCTCCGCCCAGCACGCGGTTCACTTCGGTGCTGCCTGTGTCGAGCCGCCGGTGGTGTACCTCCTCGATTTCCCCTACGGGAACGGGGCGTGTCTGGGCGCGTGCGAAACCGGGAGCCGGTTTTTCGTCGCCGCGGCTGACCACTTCCTCGGCAAACGTATTCCATTCGCCGCATGCAGGGCATTTGCCGAGCCATTTGGGCGCTTCGTACCCGCAGGCCGTACAGAAATATGCTTTTTTTACCTTTGCCATCGGAGGGTATGCTTTCGGAGTTTGTTTCGATTATCGGAGTTTCCGTTTGACGGCTGCCGGATTGCCTGCGGCCAGTGAGTCGTCCGGGATGTCCCGCGTGACGACACTTCCGGCACCGATGATGCAGCGGTCGCCGATTTTTACTCCCGGGCAGACCACGACGCCTCCTCCCAGCCAGCAGTCTTCGCCTATCTCGATGGCCGCTCCCCGTTCGATGGGTTTGCGCCGCTCGGCGGCATCCATCGGATGAATCGGGGTGTAGAGTTTGCAGTCGGGGCCGATGAGCGTGTGGGCGCCGACGGTGATGCCTCCCTCGTCGAGGAAGGTGCAGTTCGCGTTGATGTAGACCTTCTCGCCGAGGCGGATGCGGAATCCGTAGTCGCAGAAGAAGGGGGTGATAAGTACCGACGAGGGGGCCCGGTCGGGAATGAGTTCCGTGAGGGCCTCCGTGTAACGGACCGTGTCGAGCCAGGAGGTGGCGTTCAGTTTCTCGAGCTTGCGCCGGGCCTCCCGGTTCAGCCGGCTCACCTCGGGGTCGGTGATGTCGTGCATCTCGCCCGCGAGCATCTTTTCCAGTTCGGTCATGGCGGAAAACTATTTGATGAACAGCCGGTAGATGTCGTTCCCCGTGGCGTAGATGATGAGCGTGAAGAGAAGAAGCATGCCGGCTATCTGAGCGTACGTCATGAATTTGTCGCCCGGTTTGCGGCCCGTGATGACCTCCACCAGCAGGAAGAGCACATGGCCGCCGTCGAGTGCCGGGATGGGCAGGATGTTCATGACGGCGAGGATGATGGAGAGTAGGGCGGTTATCTCCCAAAATGCCGGCCAGTTCCATTCGTCGGGGAAGATGCTGCCTATCGAGAGCGGACCGCCGAGCGATTTGTAAGCCTCTGTCTGGGGACGGAAGACCAGTTTCAGTTGCTTCCAGTAGCTTCCAATCTCTTCGCCGATGCGTTTCGTGCCGGCGGGTACCGCCTGCCAGAAGGTGTAGTCCATCGTGTGGATGGGCGTGACGGCCAGCATGTCCACTGCCGCCCCTATTCTGCCGTCGTCGGATACGCGTACCGGGAGATGTCTGACGACCGATGTGCCCGCACTGTCGCGGACGATGCCGACTTCGGCCACGGTGCCGCTGAGCTGCGGGAGCCGTTCGGTGTATTGGTCGAAATAGGCGAGCGGTTCTCCATTGAGTTCGACGAGGCGGTCGCCCTGCCGCAGTCCGGCCTCGGCCGCACCGCTTCCTTCGACCACCTGTCCGATGAGGAAGGGATAGCGCGGCGAGATGAAACCGGCATCCTGTGCGAGGTCGTTCACCGAAACCACCGGTGTCCGGAACGTTACCGTATCGCCGTCGCGGAGCACCTCGACCGTATAGTTCTGTTCGAGCAGCAATGCGATGCGCAGTTGGCGGAAGTCGTCGTACGTTTCGCCGTTCACCGACAGGATGCGGTCGCCGTCACGGAAACCCATCTCCTCCCCCTGGGGGCTGAATACGTAACCGTAGGTCATGTCGCGCGTGGAGAGGTAACTTTCGCCCCATTTCCAACTGATGCCGATGTAGATGACCAGGGCGAGGAGAATGTTCATCAGCACGCCGCCGACCATGATGAGCAGGCGTTGCCAGGCGGGTTTGCTCCGGAATTCGTCCGGCTTGGGTTCGCTCTTCATCTGTTCGGTATCCATGCTCTCGTCTATCATCCCGGCGAGCTTGACGTATCCGCCGAAAGGTATCCAGCCGATTCCGTAACGGGTACCCCGGCGGGTGAACGATGCGATGGGACGGCCAAAGAAGAGTTGGAACTGTTCGACGCGCACCCCGAAGATGCGTGCGAAGAGGAAGTGTCCGAGTTCGTGTATGATTACCAGCAGCGAAAAGCTGAGTATGAATTGCAGTACCTTGATAAGTATATCCATAAGCGTCGTCCTCTGTCGGTGCGGGTCCTTTGGCTGTCGGCCCGTCTCTGCCGTTACGGTAAGTCAAACGGTGTAAACCCTGTAAAAGTATGTTCCTTCCTCCGCAAACCTTCCGCCTTTTTTCGCGGTCGTTAGGCCGTTGCCTTCATTGTCCGGATGTGTGGCCGCCGATGGGGTCACAGCATGGCCGATACCATGCCGCGCACTTCGCGGTCGCATGCCGTGTAATCCTCCACGGTGGGCGAGGGGAGAAAATCGGCCCGTTCCAGTGCCCGTTCGATGAGCCGCACGATGTCGCTGTAACCGATGCGTCCTTGAAGAAAGGCCGCTACTGCCACTTCGTTCGCTGCGTTCATGGTGCAGGGAGCCGTTCCTCCGCGTTCCAGGCATTCGTATGCGATGCCGAGCGCCGGGAACTTGTCGCCGTCCACCTCCTCGAAGGTCAGCGAAGGGGTTCGGGCGAAATCGAAACGCTGTCCGCCGTAATCGGGCCTTTCGGGAAAAGTGAGTGCGTACTGTATCGGCAGACGCATGTCGGGTGTGCCGAGCTGGGCCTTGATGGCACCGTCCGCGAACTCTACCATGGAGTGTACGACCGACTGCGGATGTACGAGTACGTCTATCTTCTCAGCCGGGAGTCCGAACAGCCAGTGCGCCTCGATGACCTCGAAGCCCTTGTTGACCATGGTGGACGAATCGACCGTTATCTTCGCGCCCATGCTCCAATTGGGGTGACGAAGTGCCTGTTCGACCGTCACCTCGCAGAGCCGCTCTTTCGGAGTGTGCAGGAAAGGGCCTCCCGAAGCGGTCAGGATGAGCCGGCGGGCGGGGGATACTTCGCCGACCAGCGACTGGAAGATAGCCGAATGTTCCGAATCTACCGGCAGGATGGCCGCGCCGTTCCTGTCGGCGGCTTCGATGATTTGCTTGCCGGCTATCACGAGGCTCTCCTTGTTGGCGAGGGCGAGTTTTTTGCCCGTCTCTACCGCAGCGAGCGACGGCATCATACCGGCATACCCTACCAGGGCATTCACCACGACGTCGGCGCTGTCGCCCCGGACGACCTGTTCGATGGCCTCCGTACCGGCATAGACCTTGACGGGCAGATGGGCGAGGGCTTCCCGCAGGTCGCCGTACCACCGTTCGTCGGCGATGACTACCGCATCGGGAGCGAACTCCTCTGCCTGCCGGGCGAGCTTTTGCCAATTGCTGCATGCGGTGAGAACCGCAATTTCGAACCGGTCGCTGCGGGCACGTACGACGTCGAGCGTCTGTTCGCCTATCGAACCCGTCGAGCCCAGCAATGC
>OJOR01000626.1_pt1 | contig 8014 bp, 8 predicted proteins | sample 1598251 | NCBI WGS metagenome assembly OJOR01 (sample SAMN03922467, study PRJEB24848) | human gut metagenome | isolation source: stool sample | host: Homo sapiens | place: Germany | collected 2010-11 | reverse complement strand
GATCTACACGTAAGGAGTCGTCGGCAGCGTCAGATGTGTATAAGAGACAGCACGAACGACGTCCGGGTTTTTTCTCCGACTTTGAGCCAGGTCGCCTGCGGAACGACGTCCCATTCTCCCGAGGCTTCGACCTCGATGGTGAGGGGAGCGTTGTCCTGTGCATGGAAGGTGCACAGGGCGGTGTTCACCCGTACATACTGGAGCTGTTGCTCCTCGACGTTGCAGCCTGCTGCAATTGCCGCTGCTGCGGCCAATACAAGTAGCTTTTTCATGAATAGGGTTTGTGTTTAAGTTAGACATAGCGGCCTTGTTTCGTGTCGGGCCGGCCGTTTCCCGTATGGTTGTCTGTTTCGTTTTCGGTTCGGGAGTGTCGTCTTTGCGTTGCCTGTTGTACTCCCGGGTACGCTTACAAATATAGTTTTATATAGCACAAAAAACAATATTAAAAACAGTTAAATTTACATAAAGTTTGAAATTCCCCCCCCCAGTTAATTATGTTAAGTTTGTGTAATATTATACATTGCGTCCGGTTTATATCGAAAGTCGGCGAACGGGACGGATGGTTGTGTTGCGTCGGCCGGGCAAGGTTGTATCGTTTGCCCATGTCGGCCGCACTGCGGAGAAGAGGTGTTCTTTTTGCGGATGTTCTGCGGGAACGGAAAAAAGCGTTACCTTTGGAAGAAAAACGATGCGCCAGTATCTCGAACTGCTCGATAAAATCATGAAGGAGGGAGCTGTGAAGGGCGACCGGACGGGGACGGGGACGAAGAGTATCTTCGGCTACCAGATGCGTTTCGACCTGGCTGAGGGTTTCCCACTGCTCACTACCAAGAAGCTCCATCTGCGCTCCATCATTCACGAACTGCTGTGGTTCCTCGCGGGGGATACCAATATCAAATACCTGCATGAAAACAAGGTGACCATCTGGGACGAATGGGCTTCGCCCGAAGGCGACCTGGGCCCCATCTACGGCTATCAATGGCGGAGCTGGCCCGCGCCCGACGGACGGCACATCGACCAGATAGCGGCCGTGGTTGAGTCCATCCGTACCAATCCCGATTCGCGGCGCCACATCGTGAGTGCCTGGAACGTGGCGGATATCGACCGCATGGCGCTTCCGCCCTGCCACGCCCTGTTTCAGTTCTATGTCGCGGAGGGGCGCCTTTCGTGCCAGCTTTATCAGCGCAGCGCGGATGTCTTTCTCGGCGTACCTTTCAACATCGCCTCGTATGCGCTCCTGACCATGATGATGGCGCAGGTGACCGGGCTGCGTCCGGGCGATTTCATCCATACGCTGGGCGATGCGCACATCTACCTGAACCATACCGAACAGGCTGCCGAACAACTGCGGCGCACACCCCGGCCGCTGCCCGTCATGAAGCTCAATCCGGCAGTCGATTCGATTTTCGGTTTCCGATATGAGGATTTCACGCTCGAAGGATACGACCCGTATCCCTCGATAAAAGCACCGATAGCCGTATGATTTCGATAATCGTGGCCGTTGCCCGGAACGGCGTGATAGGCGGCGGCAACACGCTGCTGTGGCATATCTCCGAGGACCTGAAACGCTTCAAGGCGCTGACGACGGGGCATCCCGTCGTCATGGGCCGCAAGACTTTCGAGTCGTTGGGGCGCCCGCTGCCCAACCGAACGAATGTGGTCGTGACGCGGCAGCACATCGAGATACCCGGTTGTACGGTGGCCGGTTCGCTGGAAGAGGCGCTGGCCCTTTTCCCGGCGCAGGAGGAGGTGTTCGTTACCGGCGGCGGGCAAATCTATGCCCAGGCGCTTCCGCTGGCCGACCGCATCTATCTGACGACCGTGATGCGGGACTACGAGGGCGACACCCGTTTTCCCGATTGGAACCGCAGCGGCTGGACCGAGGTTTTCCGCGAATACCACGAGCGAGGCAAGGATTTTCCCTATCCTTTCGAATATACCGATTGGGTGCGGGAGGAGTGAGCTGTTTGGACCGGTATATCTTTGGAGATTGAGAATGTAACATGAACAACAGCCCGGACGGAATCATTCCGTCCGGGCTGTTTATGGGTATTTGTACTTATTTTCAAATAGGTTTTATCGCTGTTTAGGAATTGTTGTTACAGGGGTAATTTTGTCATCGGATATTGGCTGCGCGGTCCGTTGCGGGCCGGCGGGGAAATCGTTGCCGGATTTATGGGGAAATATTACGATATGCTCATGGAGGACGTGCGCATGCACGAAGGGATGAAGGCATGCATGAACTGCGGGGTGTGTACTGCGGTATGTCCTGCGGCCGAATTTTACAATTATGATCCGAGGCAGATTGTCAGTACCGTGCAGACGCAGGACGACGAGGCCATCGAGGCGCTCCTGCGCAGCGAGACCATCTGGTACTGCGGGGAGTGCATGTCGTGCCGTCCGCGTTGTCCGCGGGGCAATACGCCGGGGTATGTGGTGCAGGCACTGCGCAACCTTTCCCAAAAGCTCGGGTTCTTCACCGAGTCGGAGAAGGGACGGCAGCAGTTCGCGCTGAAACGGCTCATCGGCGAAAACATCCTGAGAACGGGGTACTGCATCACGCCGCGTCTGGTGAATCCCGACATGCATCCGGAGCAGGGGCCCGTGTGGAAGTGGGTGTACGATAACGACCGCGAAGTGTTCGGGCGCTTCAATCCCACCTACATGCAGGAGGGGCCGGGGGCTATGCGGCGTATCGACGAACGGTCATTGGAGGAGCTGCGGCGCATCTTCGAGGAGACGGGCGGCATGGAGTTTTTCGACAGCATCGAGCGGTATTCGGAGAAGAAGGCGCGCGAGCTGGGGTTCGACGGCGCCGACGAGGAATACCTTAAATATACATATACGACGAACAGCAACTGCCATCACTGACGGGGGCGGCCGTCGTTAAACGTACGACAGAGATGAAAAGGAACAGTTGGCAGGAGTACCAGAAGGAGGTGGCGGACGACCGCTACTATTATCTGCGCAGTTGCATCCGGCAGAATTTCTTTCCCGGTTCCGAGAAGGCGTTCGTCCGAATACTGCGCCAGGAGCTGGGACGCGACCTGTTCGATGACCCGGTGCATACTTCGTGTACGGGTATCGGCTATCATTCCGATATCGTGCCGCTCGAAACCATCATGACCGTCGTGGCGCGGCAGTTCGCACTGGCGTCCGAGGCGGGGTACGAAAACCTCGCCGTATCGTGCATCACCTCCTTCGGTATCTACACGGAGATTCTCGAAACGTGGCAGGAGTTTCCCGAGCTAGAGGCGAAGGTCCGCGAACATTTGTTTCGGGCGACCGGACGCGAGTTCCGCAAGCCGAAAAACGTGTCGCATGCTTCGGACATCATCTTCCACCACCGCGAGGCCATCCGGCAGCGGGCCGCATACCTGCTCGTGAACCGGCGGACGGGCGAACCCCTGCGCGGGGTGGAGCACATCGGATGCCATTATGCCAAGATATTCCCGAAAGAGGGTATCGGCGGCGTGGAGTTTCCTTATGTGCTTGCCGGCATGATTGAGGCGTGGGGCGGACAGGTGGTGGATTATCCGGAGCGGCGCCACTGCTGCGGTTTTGGATTCCGCAATTACATCGTGCAGGCCAACCGCGGTTATTCGGTGGCCAATTCGCAGAAGAAGTTCGAGTCCATGGCACCCTACAAGCCCGACTTTATCGTGGCCAACTGTCCCGGATGCGCCATGTTCCTCGACCGGTGGCAGTACACCATCGCCGAAATCGAGGGGACGACCTATGGCGAGGAAGGCAAGGGGATTCCTGTGCTGACCTACGAGGAGCTGGCGGGGCTCGTGCTGGGGTATGACCCGTGGGAGCTGGGACTGCAGATGCATCAGGTGGACGTGGAACCGTTGCTTAACAAGATGGGTGTCGAGTACGACCCGGCTGCGAAATACCTGCTGCCCAACGGTAAATATATCGGCAGGCCGGAGCCTGCCATGGTAAATCTGGGGGCGGATTGACCGTCTCCGCAGTTGATTGAAACGGTAAAACAAGGAATACCTTATATGGGAAAAGAGGTCATCATCGTCGGTGGGGGAGTTGCCGGCATGCAGGCTGCCCTGTCGCTCAGGGAGCGCGGGGCGGAGCCTGTGATAATCGAGAAGGAGGAGCGGTTGGGCGGCAAGCTGACCGGGTGGCACCGGCTCTTCCCCACGTTCACCCCTGCGGAAGATGTGCTCGGACCACTGCTCCGTCGTGTGGAGGAGGCGGGTATTCGGGTGATGACGGGAACGGAGGTTGAGGAACTCGTACCCGGCGGTGTCGCGGTGGGCGGCGGACGCCGCATTACGGGAGATGCGACGGTGATTTGTTCCGGATTCGAACTGTTCGATGCGAGGCTGAAAGAGGAGTACGGCTACGGCATCTACGACAACGTCTTCACCACGGTCGATATCGAGCGTATGCTCAACGAGGGACGTGTGGCGACGGCACAGGGCCAGGCGCCGCGCCGTATCGCCTTTCTGCACTGCGTGGGTTCGCGCGACGAAAAGGTGGGGGCACACCACTGCTCGCGGGTGTGCTGCATCACGGGTGTGAAACAGGCCATCGAAATGAAAGAGCTGTTCCCCTCTGCGGAGGTGTACAATTTCTATATGGATATTCGCATGTTCGGGCCGGGCTATGAGGAGCTGTACCGCCGGGCACAGCTCGAATACAACATCAATTTCGTCCGGGGGCGCATTTCGGAGGCCAGCCAGACGATAGACGGCCGGGTTCAGGTGAAGGCGGAGGATACGCTCGTGGGGCGGCCGCTCAAGATGACCGTGGACATGCTCGTGCTCATTGTGGGGATGAAGGGCGGAGCGCGTAACGGTGCTTATGCACGCAGCGGGGAACTTCGCGTAGCCGAAAACGGTTTCATGCAGCCGCTCGACCCCTTCTCCGGGAACATGCTTTCGCAGCGGGCCGATATTTTCTACGCCGGTACGGTCACCGCCCCGAAGAACATCGGCGAGAGTCTGAACGAAGGAGCCGCCGTGGCGGAGCGCGTGGCCGGATACCTTAAATTATAAGACGGATGCCACAGTTCGGTTTTTCCATATCGCAGCCCAGGGCGGTGAACCTCGACACGAACGACCTCGTGCCGGCGGAGAAAATCCTGCACGACATGCCGGAGCTGCAGACCTGCATTGCGTGCGGGTCGTGTACCGCGACCTGTACGGCGGGTAATCTGACGTCGTTCAACTTCCGCAAGGTACACACGCTCGTGCGCCGCGGCGAATACCGCGAGGCTTACGAACAAATGGACAAGTGCATGCTCTGCGGCAAATGCCGGCTGGTGTGTCCTCGCGGCATCAATACGCGGGCCGTGGTGATGAAAATCAAACGCGAACTGGGCGATTATTAGCGGGAGGCAGGTATGATGACGTATTACGACCATTTCGTTATTCCGTTCCTCGTGGGGACGGTCTTCATGTTTGCGGTCATCCTGTGGAAGTGGGGCCGGTGGCTGTGGCTGCTGCCCGGTGACGACAAACGGGCTATCGGCAGGGGAATATTTACGGTTGCAACTTTACGCGCCTTCTGGGAAGTCGTTTGCGAATCGCTGCTGCACAGGAAGATATTCCGGGTGAATCCGCTGCTCGGTTACATGCATATGAGCCTCGCTTTCGGCTGGTTCCTGCTTATTGTGGTGGGATGGGTGGAGGCTGCGGCGGTGCTTGGCGCAGGGACACCGCTACATGCCCATGTCTTCTTCCGCTACTTCGGGCCGGAGGGAGAGACGGGCTGGAACCCGTTCGCTTTTGTCATGGACCTGTTGCTGCTGGTGGTCTTCTCCGGCGTCCTGCTCGCGTGGTTCAAGCGGATGCGTTCGCGGACCATGGGAATGAAGCGGACTACGCGTCATGTGTTCGTGGACCGTGTGGCACTGACTTCGCTGTGGCTGATATTTCCGTTGCGGCTTACGGCCGAGAGTTTGACGGCGGCTATCAAACACAACGGCGGTTTCCTGACCGGTACGCTGGGCGACCTGATAGCCTCCGGGATGAGTGCTACTGCCGTCGCCGACCTCAATGCGGCGGCTTGGTGGGCCTACTCCTTCGCGCTGGCCGCATTCTTTATAGCCATGCCTTTCTCGCGCTACATGCACATCTTCACCGAGGTGCCGCTCATTTTTTTGCGCCGGTACCGGCTCCGCAGCGGCCCGAAAGAGAAGAGTTTCGATAATTTCCAGATACAGGCCTGCTCACGGTGCGGCATCTGCCTCGACCCGTGCCAGCTCCAGCGGGACCTGGGTATCGACAACGTACAGTCGGTCTATTTCCTGCGCGACAGGCGGTATGGGAAACTGACGGACGAGGTGGCGGACAACTGCCTGATGTGCGGTCTGTGCGAGGCGCGCTGTCCGGTAGGGATAGAGCTCAACATCCTGCGGCTCAACAGCCGGCAGAAGCGGGTGGATTCGCCTGCGCTGATGCGTTACGATTATCTGAAAGGGGTGGACCGCTCGTCGGGTACGGGGAAAGTGGGATATTTCGCCGGTTGTATGACGCTGCTCACTCCGGCGACGCTCCGGGCCATGGAGAAAATATTCGCCGCGGCGGGCGAGGAGGTCTGGTGGGCCGACCGCGACGGCGGTTCGTGCTGCGGGCGCCCCCTGAAGCTGTCGGGCGAAGTGACCGCCGCCGAACGGATTATGGAGCACAACAAGGAACTTTTCCGCAGGCACGGTATTACCACGCTGGTGACTTCGTGTCCGATATGCCTGAAGGTGTTCCGCGAGGATTACGGTCTGGAAGGCATCGAGGTGCTGCACCACACGGAATACATGCTCCGGCTCGTGCGGGAGGGCAGACTCGGAGTAGGGATGACTGCGACCACTTTCACCTACCACGACCCGTGCGAACTGGGGCGCGGAAGCGGTATTTACGAAGAGCCGCGGGAGTTGCTGCGCATGGCCGGCCGGTTGGCCGAACCGGTGCATAACCATGCCGAAGCGCTCTGCTGCGGGAGCAGTCTGGCCAATACGGTGATAAACGACGGTCAGCAGGCCACGATAGGGCGGTCGATGACGTCCGAACTGGAAGCCACCGGGGCGGATACAATCGTGACGGCATGTCCTCTCTGCAAGAAGGCCATCGTGCGCAGTGCGTCGGTGCGGGTGGCCGATATTTCGCAAATTGTGGCCGAACATCTGCGTCCCGCGACGGAGATTCCGGTCGGAAGCCCTTCTGCGGTCGTGGGCGGCTGTGCCGGAACGGGAGTTGGAACGGCTTCGGGTTTATAGGCTGTTGCCGATTCGATATTCGTGGACGGTAATGCATGTCCGTGTCTGCGGCGACTGCCCTCCGGGGTATGTCTTGTGACCGGTGGCCGAACCGTTCGGGGCAGTCTGTCAGGCCCGGAGGTGTCGGTGATACCTTGCCTGTAGGGAGACCGGCCCGGCAGATACGGAAATGTGCGGGATATTTCGGGAGTTATTGGGATGAATGTCATAGTGTTGTGTCGAATGGTGCGGGCTTTGGCACCTGGAAAAGTCATGGTGGATTTGCGGAAACCGTATTTTCTTTTTATCTTTGCACCGTCAAAAAAGGAAAGCCGCCGGAAATAGGGTCCGCGGATTCCCGAATAAGCGATTCAAAGCCGTCGAGGCAGTACGATATATCGCGGGGTGGAGCAGTTGGCAGCTCGTTGGGCTCATAACCCAAAGGTCGGAGGTTCGAGTCCTCCCCCCGCTACTTAACGAGAGAAATCCATAAGGTTTCTCTCGTTTTTTTTGTCGGTAAAGGGCGATAATGGAAGACCGTGCGGGAGTGTATTTTGTCGGTGCTGATGGTGGCGGCATTGTCTGATGAAGAGGCGACATGCGGAGCGAATCTCGGCGATGAACCTTGTGTGTCGTGGAGGATGTCGTGCGCGCCGGTCGGTCGGAACTGCGCCGACGGTTGCGGATAAGATGTCGTTCCGCTGTCGTCGGCGGTGAGTCTCCGTGTCCTTTGGAAGGATAATGCCCGAAAGATTATCTTTTTCTCCGTTTGGAAATGTTTGTGTTCTTGTCGGATGGGAA
>OJOR01000598.1_pt1 | contig 8318 bp, 9 predicted proteins | sample 1598251 | NCBI WGS metagenome assembly OJOR01 (sample SAMN03922467, study PRJEB24848) | human gut metagenome | isolation source: stool sample | host: Homo sapiens | place: Germany | collected 2010-11 | reverse complement strand
TGATGTCCTCCGGGTCAAATCCGGCTCCAAGTGTAGAAGCCCGGAGCCGGGTCGGTTTTTCCTGCCCGGGTGCAAGGAATGAGATGACACCGCCCCGCCCATGTTTCACCGCAAAGCCGGACTCCTCCATGAGACGAAGAAAGTCGGCAAAGTCCGTGGGCTTTTTCTCCAAAGCGGCGAGAACAGCCAGCCGCACCCGCTGCTTGGCAGAGGGTGGCTTTTCTCCGATCCACTGTCCATAGTGGAGAAAACGGCCCTTGCTGTGCTGGCACGGATTTTGGATAACAGACAATTCATGTTCGATGCACACGCGGTCAGAGAGCCGCCGCAGGGCAAAGGACGAACCAATGAAATTATGAAATTTCCGGGAGCGGTCAAAGGCCGTCGCATTGAAATAAATGTGATTGTGGATATGGGCCTTGTCGGTATGCGTACAGACGAAGAACTGATACTTTCCCTTTGTCCAGCGCATCGCCGTTTCATAGCCGATACGGTTTGCTTCTTCCGCCGTAACCTCCCCGGGCAGGAACGCCTGCCGGATCTGAAAGAACAGTGCCCCGCGAGATACGGCCCGGCCTGTCTCTGCATGGTATTGACTTTTTACCAGAAGAAACTCGGCGGGAGCCGTGTTCGGATCGCAGAGATAGGAAGATACGGCTCCCAGCTTTTCCGGGTTCAGGCCATAGGTGAAACGATCCTCCATCGTTTGAATTGCACTTTTTCCCGCCGCTGTTTTATAAGGGCGGATGTAGGTGGTCGCCGTAAAAATCCCTCCTTCCGGCAAACAGTATTTTTACTTTGGGACACTTTGTCCCGAAGTAGAAAAAGCCGGGGAGCGGGATCAACCACTCCCCGGCTGGATCAGAGCTCTACCAGCGCGGAGAGCTGTTTCAAGAGATCAGACAGCGGCCCCCACAAAGCGGCATAGTCCCGCTGCAAGGCCGCGAGTTCTTCGGGATAAATTGCGCCGTAGGTGTTGGCTTGAATTGCCACTTGGTTCAGATTGTTGGAGCAGCGCCGCTGGAGCGAAACCAGCTCACGAACAGGCGAAAGGTCAACATGAAGCACATACCCACTCAGGGCCATTTTCCGCATATAGGCTCCCATATTACGGATGCCAGCCTCCGCCATACGTTCTTGAATCAGGGCCTGCTCCTCCTCCGACACCATTACATGAAGATGGATCGGACGGCGGCGTTTCTTTGTCATCGCTCCTCACGCTCCCGGCTGCGGCAAGCGCGGGGCGGCTCCTTTACCTTATCCAGCGGCTTTTCCTGTTCGTCTGCCGGAACAGGGTGCGGCAAATGAAATTCACGGTGCAGGCGCAGCACCTCCAGTACAGACAATTCCTGTTCACGTTTCTTTTCCATATACGCACCTCCTTATCTATCGCCACGGTCAGGCTGCCTCCGCTGGGGAGCCGGAGCCTCCGAGCCGCGATCTGCCTCCGCCAACTTTGCCGCATTTTTCATCTGCTCGGCAATCGGACGGGGCCTGTCGGGATTATCAGGCGCAGGACGCAGCTCATAGTCGGATGCCTGCTTTTCCGTCAGCGGACGGGTATAGGTAAGATAGCCCCAAGCCAAGAACGAGCCATTTTCCACCGGGACGCGCTGATCGTAATTGAAGATTTCATCCGGCTTGTTATAAGGCGGCTTCGGGAATGTCCCGATGTCCACAGGCCGCTGGGTCGAATAATACTTGTAAAGGCCGGGAGCCTCGGTCTGCCTGATCCCGACGTTATAAATACGCTGATAGTCCTGCACCCGGTCTGTGAAATCCTGTTCCATCGCGGTGCGGTCATTTCCATAGTGACCCCATTCATACTGCCGCTGGCCGTCCTTGTCATCATAGCAGGCCCATGTGACATAGCGGGATGGCGCGGTGGGATGTTCGCCCAATGCAAATCCTCGTCCATTTTCCAGCATGACCGCCTTCAAAATGGCGTAGCCTTGATTTTTGTCCATAGTACACCTCCCATCATCGAGACATTTCTTTGTTTTCTCTTTTCACAAACGGCTGGAGCTGATAGGGGCTTGTACCGTCCTCGGGCCGCAGAAAGTCTATCCGGGCCGCAGCACGGATGGCGTTCTGGTTGAGCTGCCGCTGCCATGCCCCTTGGCTGGGAGCCCACTTAAAGCCGTTGTTTTTCAGTTCCTGCCGCTGATCGGCATCGGGCTTTTCCTCGAAAATAAGCTGCAAACGGTTTTCAGCCTCGTTGATTTTGGCCTCACCTCCGGGGAATGTCCAGCCAGCAAACTCGGAGCGGCTGCTCAGTTCCTCAATGCGCTGGCGTACACGGCGGATGTTGGCGTTGTTGTTGGAAAGCAGATAGGCGGGGTACGGCTTGCTTTTGTCCAAGTGCCATGACTGCGCCATATCTGCTTTGAGCTTTTCTGCCTGCTCCGGCGTAAGCTCCGGGCAGCCGTCCAGCGTTTTGTGTTTCCGAAAATACGCATTGACCGCCTTCATAGTGGCCTGCAGGGACTCCAGCCCCTCCAGCTTTTTTGTCAGTTTTTCCACGGCAAGATCATCGTCTGCGCTGATCCCACCCATACCAACAGAGCGGATTTTATCAAGCAGCTTTGAAATCTCCGCATACTCTCCATAGTTGCGATCCCGGGCGGCGTTCTGCTTGTGCTTTTTTGTCACAGGGAAATTGCCGCCCCCGGAGATCAGAATAGAGGGCACCCGGGCATCAATCACATTGCGTTCATTCAGATTTTCCGCAAGTTTCCGGGCATAGCGATCCACCAGAGCGTCAATCTTATCGTGGTACATGGGATCGACACGGGCTTTCTGGCGTTCCGCCGCTGCATACGCTTCATCGACCATTGCCCGGTAGCCCGCCGTAGCGGAGCCCGGCTGATAGTCGGAAAAGCTGTTCATATCCTTTGCCCGCTTTGCGGCTTCTTCATTGATCGGATAATATTTCGGCATAGTATCTCCTTCCACAAAAGCCAGAACTTTGGGACAAAGGATAATATTTCGGCATAGTACCTCCTTCCACAAAAGCCGGAACTTTGGGACAAACTGTCCCAAAGCCCCGGCAGCTAAAATGTTGACAGCATCTCACGGAAACAGGGCCGGACGTAGAAATATACGCCTCCCGCAGAAAAGGGCCTTAAAAAGCCTTGTCATAAGCGGGTTTAGGCTGGCCTAATTGTCAACACATCAGCCCCGTTTTTTCCGCATATATTCCCGCTGCTGTCTGCGGTGTGCCGCCTTTGCACAGGCCGCCGAACAATAGGTTTGCCGTCCATCAGGAGCCACGGCTCTGCCGCATACCGGGCAAGCCTTGAAATTCGGCCTTGGCCCTTCTGCCAGCAGCGCAGCCTCCAGCGCCGGATCAAGGGGCAGAACTGCCTCGCGGAAGTAGCGGCAATAAGCCCCCGTCCAGCATTTCCCAAACATATAGCACTCGCAATCCAGCGGCAGGCAGCCGCAGTCCCGGTCATAGTTGGCACACCATTTTGACACCAGCCTGCGGATTGCCGCTTTTTCTGTCCGGGTCAGTTCTCGGCCCACAGTATCACCTCCCGTTGCCCGGTGGTTTGAGCTGCTCCCGGTAGCAGAACACGCAGCCGATCCCGCGCCAGTAAGGGCAGCCGTCACAACGGGAGCCCTTCGGCGGCAGGCTGGGCGGCACACCCTTAAAGTAGCTTTTTTCTTTCATAAATCCCTCATAGGGGTTGTTGGTAAATCTCATTCATTATCCTCGCTTTCGGTATCGTCCTCGTCCCAAGGCGGCCCATCGTCCTCGGGATCGTCATAATCAGCCAGTTCCTCACTGTAATCCTCTTCGGGTACAGCAGCTTTTTCATGCTTCGGGCGGTAGATTTTCAAGTACCAGCCTGCACCGCCGCCCAGAACAGCCACAGCCAAAATCAGCAGAAGCGTCCCGGTATTACTTTTCTGCTGGGGCTCGGGTTCCGGCTCCTCCGCAGGTTCCGTCACCGGAGCGGGTTCGGGAGCTGTGCCAGCACACTCGGTCATGTTGACCGCGCAGACCTCGCAATCCGTATGGATGGCTCCGGGCGCACATTTTTCTGTGCAGGAGCAGGCCGGAAGTTCTCCGCCAGCGGCCTCCAGTGCCGCCAGCAGATCGGCTTCATCCACCATGTTCAAAAAGTAGGTGTGATACTGTTCGCCGTCCTCGTCCACAGGCTTGTCATAGTCAATGACAATGTAAAAGGTGTTGCCGCCGCTGGTTTCCACCGTGATGAACTGTTTGTTGGTTGCAGCATCGTAGAGCAGATCGCGGGTCACAAGGTTTCCATCCTCCGAAAAGCCCTCGCCCGGGGTAATGGTAGGTGCAGGCTCCGGGGCCGGAGTTTCTTCCACAACAGGCGGTTTGGTAGGCGCTGGCTCCGGGGCCGGAGTTTCTTCCACAACAGGCGGTTCCTCATTCCCGCCGTCCGAATAGGCATAGGCCGGGATTGCAAAGCCGCATAAAAGAACGGCGGAGCAAAGCCCCGCCGCCAACATACGAAAGTGTTTCATATTCAGTTTTCCTCCTTTTCTTCTTCGGACTTCGGGACACTTTGTCCCAAAGTACCTCCATCCTTCAGCTTTTCAAACAGCAACGGGAGCTCCGTAAGGGAGATGCTCATACCGCGCACAATGTCCACGATCTCGCTGTTTTCTGCCTCCAGCTTTTTCTGCTCCAGCTCCTTGAGCCGGGCCTGCTGTTCACTGATTTTGGCCTTGACCTTATCAATCTCGGCCTGAATTTTCATGCTTTTGGTAGTTGCCATTTCAAAACCTCCTGTCACGGTAAACGCCCGTAGGCGTAAAAATGAGATTGCCAGTAGCTTGTATTCAAATTTGCGTAGCCGATGGGATCTCCGCAATGCAGCATTTTTCCATCACCGACATAAATCCCGCAATGGCTCACGCCCGGCGTGTCATAGGTGCCTTTGAAGAACACCAGATCACCGGGTTTGGGAGAACTGGTCGGCGTACAGATGTTATAGAGCCCCTGGGCTCCCAGCCTGCCCACATTCCAGCCGGAGTGATTGATGACCCACGAAACGTACCCCGAGCAATCAAAGGAAGTGGCGGGAGAACTGCCGCCCCACACATAGGGATAGCCGATGTATTTCTGCGCTTCGGCAAGCATCGCGGCAAAGGTTTCATCGTCCAGATATTCTCCGGGCACTTCGTAATCACCGGGTTTCCCGGTAATGTACTTGTTCACATAGGGAGAATCCGGGAACAGATCGGGGCGGTTTCCCAGCGTTGCCATATAGATGGCATATCGGGAAAGCTGATCCTCGCCCATAACGTACACAGGTACATGGGACAAATCAAAGTTCTCCAGCGTGACCGTACAGATGTAATAATCGTAAGGCACCTGATAGGTGTCCGTATGGGAGTTGCCGTCCTCGTCCGTCCATGTGTCGGTTTCCGTGCGATACCGGGTTTCCACCACCACATCCTCCGTGAGAATGTACTGGCGGTCAAAGAGCATTTGCAGCGTTCCCTGTACCTCGCCTATTGTCCATTGTCCCTCATGGAGCGCACACAAAAGAGAAAGCAGCACATAGGGATCATGTTCGATTTCGTCCAGATCGAAGTGGTATTCGTCATAGTCATGGGTGCTTTCATAGGTGTCCAGATAATGCTGTAAATCATCTTCCAGCGCACAATAGGCGGCTTCGGCGGCCAGCATATCACGATCCTCGCAAGGATAGGTGCTGGCTCCTAATGCACCGGCCCCGGCGTTCCCCAGCATAAGCATGGTAGAGGAACAGGACTGCATAGCAAACAGGAGTAACACACAGAGCACCGCAATCACGGCACCTGCGGGATGACTTTTGACAAATTCCACTGCCCGGGCGGTCAGGCGTTCTGTGGCTGTGGCAGTTTTCCCAGCCGCAGCCGCGCTCTGCTTTGCAGCCTCCTTTGCCTGCTTGCGGTATTGCCTGCGGAGCCGTTGCTTCTGCCAGTAGCGGGTAAGGGCATTTTTCGTCAGCTCCGGGTGCTCCTGTGCGGCGGTGTGAAAATGGTAGTCCGCCGTGTACTTGGTATAGCGGGCCTCGGCCTTGCGTACCACTTTTGCCGGATGTTCCCGGACTTTACGGCGCACAAAGCGAGAGCCGTGCCGTAGCGCGGTTTCTCCCACAAGCTCAGAACGGTGTGCGCCTTCCGTGCCGACATTTTCCTGTTCCACTTCAAAAATCTTGCCATGCACGAAGCTGTGAACGGAACCGCTGGCAACACGGCCTATGCGTTTTACCGGGCCGGGCTTTTTCGGCGGCTTTTGCTTTGCCAGCTTCTCCCGGGCCTGTTCCAGTTTTTCGCCTTGGGACTCCATGTGGAGCTTTGCCGCCGCAGCCTGTTCCTGCTGGCTCTTTTTGCGGAACTTGGACTTCGGGACACTTTGTCCCGAAGTGTCGGAAGCCTCCGGCCCGGGCTGTTCCCCGTCAGGGGCGTGGGCGGTCTGCGACCAAGCCTCCTCCTTGGTCTTATTCGTTTTTCGTTTCATTCTTCATATCCTCCGGGCGGGTAGTCAGCAGGTCATAGATTTCTCCGCGAGGGAACCGATCCACAAACGGAATGGTTACATTTCCATAGAACAACAGCCCCTCGCCGGAATTGCTGTGTGTGATATAGGAAAGCTGGTGCTCGGAAATACCGAGCTGTTTTGCCAGAATGGTACGGTCACTCTGCGCCTGCGAAAGAAGAATCATAAAATCCGTGTTGTCCAGAATGTTCTCGATTTCCCGGCTGGCCAAAAGGTCTTTGACGTTCTGCGTCAAAGCAGACGGCACACATCCTTTTTTACGCAGCATTTTCCAGACTGCCACAAAGTAGCTGGCTGTCAGCGGATCACGGAGCAGGATATGAAACTCGTCAAAGTAGCACCAAGTCGCCGCACCCTCGTGGAAGTTCTGATCCACCGCCTGCGAAACAAACTCATTTGTGATGTGCATTGCAATCTTTCTAAGGTTTTCGCCCATGTTTTTCAGAACGATGCACACCACACGGCTGTCCGTCTTGACGTCGGTAGGATGGTTAAAGAGATTGAGGGAGCCTGTGCAATAAAGCTCTAAGGCAGTTGCCACGCGCCGGGCTTCGGGCTCCGGCTGGCGTAAGAGCTCTTCGTACAAATCCTGCAACAGCGGTGTTTTTGCAGTTTCCAGTCCGAGCGCCTGTTCCCGGTACACCAAACGCACACAGCGGTCAATGACCGTCTTTTCAATGGGCTGCAAGCCTTCCTTGCCGCCGACCACCAGCTCGCATAGGGACAAAAGAAAATCCGCCTTCATGGAAAGCGGGCTTTCTCCGGCGGCCATATTGAGCTCCACATCCATCGGATTGAGGTGGTGCGGGCTGTCCGGGGCAATCTCGATCACCTGGCCGCCCAGCCTTCGCACCAGCGGAGCGTATTCGCCCATCGGGTCAACCACGATGATCCGATCCTGCGGGATGGTGAGAAACACATTCAAGAGCTCGCGCTTTGCGGCAAAGCTCTTTCCGGAGCCCGTAGAGCCCAAATACATCCCGTTTGCCGATTTCAGCTTTTTGCGGTCAGCCATGATGACATTGTGAGAAAGTGCGTTCATGCCATAGTAGAGGGCCTGCCCAGCCATGCGGAGCTCCCTTGTCATAAAAGGAATAAAGATGGCTGTGGAGCTGGTGGTCATACCGCGCTGGATTTCTACCTCGTTGTAACCAAGGGCCAGCGAGGAAACAAAGCCCTGTTCCTGTTGCCAGTCCAGACGGCGCAGAGCGCAGTTGTATTTCTGCGCGATACCGCCCACGGTAAACACATCGTTTTCCAGCCGCTGGCGGTTAGGAGCAAGGTTTACCACCGTAAAGGTCAGCAGAAACATTCGCTCATTGCGGGATTGCAAATCAGCCAAAAGCTCCGCTGCGTCCTTGCTGAATGTGATCAGGTCAGGGGGAAGAATATCCGGGTCATAGCCGGAGCGCACAGCCTTTCTCTGTTCCTCCACTTTCATTTTTCCGATGTCCGAGATTTTCCCCTTGATGGTCTTAATTGCCTTGAGCTGATCCACGGTCTGAATGTGCATGGTCACGGTCATTTCCGCATCCAGCTCCAAGATTTCCGCCAGCAACTTATCCGAAAGCTCCGATGCCATAATCTGCAAGTAGGACACCGCGCCCCAATACTGGCCGATACGGAATGTGCGGGACTGGCGGAAGTCGAGACTGTCCGGGGCAATAAAGTCTTTTGTGCCGAGCCCGGTCTGCGGGATGTCTTTCCACGAAAAGCGGAACGCCTCGCGGCTCCCCGGATGCATCTGGCTATGAAGCAGCGCAAGGCGGGCCCGCCCGTCCATAGGCTC
>OJOR01000564.1_pt1 | contig 8713 bp, 10 predicted proteins | sample 1598251 | NCBI WGS metagenome assembly OJOR01 (sample SAMN03922467, study PRJEB24848) | human gut metagenome | isolation source: stool sample | host: Homo sapiens | place: Germany | collected 2010-11 | reverse complement strand
CCCCAAGCCACATACGGGGGACAAATTTACGCCCCTCTATGTAATTTGGGAACTTTTCACTATAAAATCTATCTAAATCATAGATAATTATTGCTTTATACAGATACCCTCAATCTTTTAGTTTCTAAAATATCAAATACTATAACCACTGATAAACAAATACATACATATAAAAAATACGGAATTGGAGTAAGCGTCTCCGCGATTCTATCTTGTCGCCCTTTTTTCATTCTTATATTTTTGCTATGTATAAAAATGAAGCATTATGGATTTAGCAGAAAATCGATTTGGAAAAACTTGGAAACATTTCCTTGAAGTATTGAAAGTAGACTACAATTGTTCTTTAGCCGATGTTTGCCGCGATCAGCATACCACTTTTGGTGGTATGAGTTCCTGGATGTCCAGACGGGGCTATAGCGTTAAACAAGCCAAGGCAGATGTGGTCCGTGATTATTATGGCGGCGTTGAACCCTCCCAACCGACAACTTCCTCTCCTTCATTCACTCAAATAGCACCCGCCATGTTGCCGGAAGAAGAGTTTAGTCTTGCCGGGATCACAATCACCTTTAACAGTGGAACCACCATTTCGGTCAAACGGGCCACACCCAGTGGTGTTATTAAAATGTTGCGCGATTACGAAAGAAAGGAGGGAGATCCATGTATTCTCTAACATCAGCCAATCGCTACTATCTGTACCAGGGCTTTGTTCGTATGAACCTTGGCATTGACGGTTTATTCAAAATTATACGATCGGAAATGAAGGACTTGTCTCCCGTTTCCGGAGATATCTTTTTATTCTTTGGTAAAAACCGACAAAGTGTAAAAATACTGCGTTGGGATGGCGATGGCTTTCTTCTGTACTACAAGCGCCTCGAAGGTGGAAGTTTTGAGTTACCGACATTTAACCCCAATACAGGTAATTACGAGATTTCTTATCAGGTTTTGTCTTTTATCTTGAATGGAGTGTCATTAAAGTCTGTACGGTTGAGAAAACGTTTTAGGATCTAATACAACATTTTGATTATTAGTTATTTGTACTAAAGATATCATCCGGTTTATTTGGTTAATTTGTTGATTTTTTATATCTTTATGCCATGAAAAAGGATGAGATCATAGAGTTATTGAAGGAACAAATCAAGGGATTACGAGATGACAACAACAGACTCTTGGACCAAATAGATGCTTTGATAAAGGAGGTTTCTTCCCTTAAAGAGGCACTCCTTCAAAAAGGCGAATCTCTTAGCAAGCAACAGCGCCTTACTAAGGGACTCGCCAAACTTGTATCCAACACATCCGAACAGCAACAGGCTCCCCAATCTGCCATATCCGAAGAAGAGCGGCAGAAGATAGAAGCGGAAAAAGCAGATAAGCGTAAAGCAAGAAAGAACAATGGGGCCAAACGTGACATGCATTATGAGATGGAGGAAGAAGAACATGTCGTTTATCCCGATGATCCCGATTTTGACATCAATAAGGCCCGGTTGTTTACCACTGTTCCCAGAATATGCGTCCGCTATGAATGTGTACCCATGCGCTTCATCAAGCATGTCTACAAGATACACACCTATACGCAAGAAGGTCGCCTGTTTGAGGGAAAAACACCGGCTTCGGCCTTCTTGAATTCCAGCTATGACGGTTCATTTATTGCCGGATTGATGGAATTACGTTATATACAATCGCTACCTGTTGAAAGAATCATCAACTACTTCGAGGGGCATGGCTTTACGCTGAAGAAACCTACGGCTCATAAGTTGATAGAAAAAGCCTCAAGCCTCTTCGAAAATCTTTATAAGTGCATCCGGCAGACAGCTTTGAGTGATCCTTATAAGGCAGCCGATGAAACCTATTACAAAATACTCGTCCCGGAAAAGAACAGCAAGGGAAAAGGAGTCAGGAAGGGATACCTTTGGGTGGTTGTCGGCATAAACACCAGGATGATATACCTGCTCTATGATGACGGCTCCCGGTCTGAAAGAGTTATTCTTAACGAATTAGGCAGTTGCAAAGGTATTATACAAAGCGATGGCTACTCACCTTACCGGAAGCTTGAAAGCGATGCTTATCCCAATATCACACGCATCCCGTGCTTGCAACATATAAAACGGAAATTTATAGATTGCGGTGAGAAGGACCCGGATGCAAAAAGAATCGTGGAGCTGATAAACGCACTTTATCAAAACGAGCATAAGCATAAAGTTGGGGTTGAGGGATGGACGGTAGAACAGAATCTTATGCATCGAAAAAAGTATGCGCCGGACATACTCGGAGAAATAAAAGATATGCTTGATGAAATAGAAGAACGGGGGGATTTATTACCTAAGAGCGAACTGCAGGAAGCCATTACCTATCTTCGCAATGAGTGGAATGCAGTGGTGGACATCTTTAATTATGGTGACACTTATCTGGACAATAATATGGTTGAACGGATGAACCGGTACATATCCTTATCAAGAAAAAACTCATTGTTCTTCGGCAGCCATAAGGGGGCCGAACGAGGCGCCATACTCTATACGATAGCACTCACTTGTAGGATGCATAAAGTGAATTTATTTGAGTATCTCACGGATGTGATAAACAGAACAGCCGAATGGCAACCGAACACACCAATTGAAAAATACAGGGAACTGCTTCCTGACAGATGGGAAAAGGCTAATGACTAAAAAGGGATCATTAGCCTTTTTATTTTAATACACTATATAGAATCGCGGAGACGCTTACAGCAGGGTTCAGGCAAAGTCATGAATCAAATCACACAGAGCCGTGATTGTCAATTGATTATGATTTTTTTGTAGACAAATAGTCTACTTTTTCTGTAGATTTTAGCTTTTTTATGTTGATAATCAAGTAATTGTATTGTCTATATGAAATCTACATATTTTTATATATAATTGATTGTCAGCTCTTTGCAATGTAGGCGAAAAATCTACAGAAAATAATATGGAGGCAGTACAAAAAGGTTGTGCTGGTCCGCCCTTACATTTGCAGAAAAATTTAAGATTATGTAAAAAAAATACAAAAAACATTCGTGTATCCATAGATGTGAAACAGCATCTAGACGAAATGAAAGGAAGCGTGTCGTCTAGTGAATTTATTGAGACAATGCTGTCCTACTTTGAGCGGAACGGGGTGGATCCCCGAACATCAATCAACGGGAAGTTCAAGACACTGGAACTTCAGGGAATCGAACGGATCATCAAAATCATCCGTGCCATAGAAAAAGATAAGATTGACAAGCTGCTTCCGGCGCCGGAAGCGCACAGTGATGTTCTGCTGAAACAGACAGACAAACAGGTCACCCAACTGAAAGCGGAAGTGGAACGCTTGAAAAAAGCAAGTGCTCCTGACGTGGAAGGCAGAAGAAAATTGGAACAGGTTGTCAGGCTGCTGGAAAATGCTTTCGACCAGAAGAACTTCAAGAAGGCGGAAATAGGAACAGATTATTTTGTCGCACCGGTTTATCTGGAAATGTTGTTATATAAAGTAAAGGAAATATGTTCATAAAACAGGTAATGGCCCGTCCTGTACCGGCTCATCCGAAGTGGAAATACAGTTTGAACAGAGAAAGTATGATACTTTTTTTCACAAGAAAATATTATATGGCACCAATGTGGTTTATGCGGAAGGCTGGCAACAATCAAAAAAAAGAATGGCATATTCTACCATATTTCCATCAATCCTTTACAGAATGAAGTGTCCATATAGTCCGGAGAATTATCTGAAAGGGGATTATGAAGTTCAGGCTGTCACCATGAAGGAATAGAGGACGACAGGCGGTGAGTTAAAAAAAAATGCAGTATCATACATGAATCTGTATTCAAGAAATTTCAATAGGAACCTTATGATTATTATCAGAACTAAATCCAGGTGGAATGTTTGTAAAGGTACATAAACCGGTCAACACGCCCTGTGTATGCGACAACAAGGATAGGTGTCGGGCACTGGTGGAATATCTGTTGAAGGAAAGTCTTGAAGACAAACCTTATTATGACACGTTCTTCTCCCATGAGGAGGATTATGTACCACCGGTGACGGCATGCAAAAGATTGACAACAACCATAAGAAGCTGATGAAAAGAGATGATAAATTCTATATGCTGTCCATTAATCCCTCACAGGATGAAGCGGCTCATCTGATTCGGAAGGTTACAGGAAAGCAGGTGACGGAATTTGAGCAGCTCACCGTGGAGGAACAGGAAAAAGTCATTCATGAGTTGAAGAATTACTCCCGGAACTGTATGGACCTGTATGCGGAGAATTTTCGCAGGGAGAAGATAAAATCAGGAAAGGATCTTGTTTATTTGGGGAGGGTGGAAACGGAACGCCACTACAGGAACAGTGATGAGGAAGTGAAGGAGGGACAGGCAAAGTCAGGGGACAGGAAGCCCGGGCTACAGCTTCATGTACATATCATCGTGTCACGGAACGATGTGACACAAACAGTAAGACTTTCACCATTAGCAAGAAGCAAAGGTTCATTTAATGAACTAAACGGTAAGAAAGTCATGGTCGGCTTCGAACACATGGAGTGGAAAGCCCGGTGTGCGACCGGTTCATCAGTATGTATGATTACAAGGCTACATACACAAGTATTACGAGGATGGCAGGGAACACACCTACCATTATGTTCCGGGAAAGAACGAGGCGATGAGCATGGCCAAATCCGCCATCCTGCAGAAAGAATTCAGAAACGAGAGGAAGATGCTGGATGTGTCTTACCGGATGTTCCGTTTCATGGTGAATCCGAAACAGGCTCTCATAGCGGAAGCTAAAAGACTGGTAAAGGATGCGCTTACTGGAAAAATCTAAATCAATTTATGAATATGGATCATATGTTTATTATGAGACTGGCAGCCCTGCTTTTTGGTGGCGGCATTGCCGGTTGTCTGTTTCCGGGAAAATCCCGGATGTCACATATCCTGTTCCTGCTGTTGATACTTGCAGAAACAGCTGTTGCACATGCCACCATTCCGGACGGGTGGTGGTTCCTGCTTCCGGGTGTCGTTTCCGTACTTCTTCGTCTTTCTTTCAAAGGAGGGACAGAAAGCGGAAGGTCGGAAAAGCCCTGCTCTCCCTTCACGCCACGGGCGGGACAATTATCAGATATTATTACTGGTTCTCCAATTTCCTTGTCTATGGAGGAGCCGGTTCCGGCAAGACCAAATCCATAGGCAAACGCTGATGGAACAGTACATCAGGTCCGGATTCGCCGGTTTCATCTATGACTTCAAGGATTTTGACTATACCCGGACTGCATACAACCTGATCAGGAAACACGGATACCCCCATGAGTTCTATTATGTAAATTTCACGGACATGAACCGGACTTACCGCTTCAACCCGCTGGACAGGAGGAATATAAAGGACAGGACGATGCTCATGCAGTTGATGGAGGACGTACTGGGCGCGTTGATGCCGCCCACATCCAAACAGGACGAATGGTATACGGGCGCGCTTGGCATCCTGAACGGCGTGGCGTACAGGCTTTGGGATGAGTTCCCGGAATGCTGCACGCTGCCGCATATTGTCAACTTCGTGATGAAGGCCGATACGGGACAGCTTCAGGAATTCCTGAAGCTGAACGATATCAGCGCCATGATGGCGGGGGCGTACCTCAAGGCGGAAGGCAGTGAGAAAACACAGGCCTCCTATGTGTCCACTCTCAGCAACTATGTGGCAAAGCTGGCCACCAATGAGAACATATGCTATGTGCTGACAGGGAATGACTTCGACTTCAATCTGATTAATCCTGAACATCCGAAACTTTTTGCAATCAGCAACAACTATGCAACGGAGTCGGTGATATCCCCCGTCATCGCCATGGTAATGAGTATCGCCTCGCGCTCGTTTTCCATGGAGAACAGGGTCCCCTTTGTATTTATCCTGGACGAGATGACCACCTTCAAGGTGCGTGAAGCTGCCTTCCGTCCTGCGCGAGTACGGGGCGGCGTTCCTGCTGCTCACCCAGTTCGGAGCCAAGTTGGAAAAACTGTACAGCAAACTGGACAGGTCGTCCATCGAGGCGAATTTCGGAAATATCTTCCTGGGCCGCACACTGGATGTGGAGGCATTGAAATATTACCCTTTTTTTTCGGGAAATACGAGAAGGAGAAGAAGTCTACCAGCTCCGGCAGCAGCGGTGGCGGCCACAATTCCAGCGTGACCATCAGTACACAGAAGGAAGAGATATATGAATCAAAGGACTTCGCTTCACTGGATCCGGGGGAATTTATCGGAATGGGAAACCGTTTCAATATCAAAGGGCATTTCAGGAAGAAGTTCAGGCTGCTCAAACTGGAGGAGGAACCGCTTCTGGTAGTTGCGTTTAGGGCGGAGAAGAAAATATCTGACAATTATACCAGAATACTGAAAGATATCGAGAGGGTGTTTGAAATGGAAGATACAGAAGAGGATGTAAACTCTTTGTTTTCCGACAGATAGAAAGCTGTATATATATTCACAATTTCAATAAGTGCAATAAAAGAGGACGTAAATTAAACTGTATCTGTGTCAGCAAAGAATAAAATATTAACTTTGAAACACAGTTTAATTTACATCTTATCCTTGCACTATTATAATTGAATTTTCTAAAAAATATAGAGCCTCTTACGAAGCCCTATATTTCTATTTTTGACTTATGCCAAAAGGAGAAACATCCCGATTAATTTCATAGACAGATTTATAAATCTCTATAATGGAAAAATATTGAAATTTTATTTTTATCCATATTTACCAGCCGTCTGTTTGTACCAAATTTCTATTCTTTTGGATCTCTGTAATGGATATTGGCCATAATGCATACTTTTCATTGGGGAAATTTCTATCTGCAACAATCTGAGGTTGGGCCATATCTCCGGAAACATTATAAAATTCTTCTACGCTTTGACCACTAACATCCCAACCCTTTACATCCTGATCAAATTCTTGGCGAGCTATCTTCCACCGTCTGACATCCCACATACGATGCCCTTCAAAGGACAATTCGATCATTCGTTCTCTATGTATGATTTCTCGCATTTCGTCCTTTGTAAAACTTGTTTTGGGATATCTGGCTTTTGACCATGACTTTAACAGAGCAGGGATTCCAGCACGTTCTCTAATCTTATCTAAATAAGGAATTATTTTGCTATGGCTAGCTTCTCCTTCATATTCATTTAAAGCTTCCGCATAATTCAGATACAATTCGGCCAACCTAATAAGAGGGAAGGGATATTTTACAAGCAAACCTGTTTGACCGCTTTGCTGGCAATCAGAAGATGGGTGTACTCCTTTCTTGACTAAATATCCTGTCGAGGAAGCGTCTTGCGATTGCTTGCCATAAGGCTTATTAAAACGCATCTCACATAAGATATTCGCCCCACGCAATTCATATATACTATTATCGAATGCGATACTTGCATAAAAACGTGGCTCACGGTTATAGTGCAGTCGTAGGGTTCTATCATAACAATGGACATTGTCCGCAGCTACAAGCTGATATCGTTTCTCATAATCGAATTCGGGATCTTGTTCGATTGGTAACCCATTTCTGGTATAATAGGCTTCTACCATTTTCAGCGTAGGAGAAATCCCATTAAAAGTATAGGGCCTTAGCATTGAGTGTCTTTGCCATGTTTGATTATTCTCTATATTGGTAAATCCCCAAATCAGTTCACAGTTCCAAGGATCGACCATTGTATAACGATAATCATATTCTTTACGCTTCTCTTCCGAAAGAGAGTTATAAGAAATCTTAGGTCTTTGACCAGGTATAATTCCTGTGAGATCTTTAGCCTTAAGAAGGCTATCTGCAAATGTCAATGAACTGTTTGTTGAACATTTGTAAAGCTTAACGCCTTTCGTTTCAGCCATTTGGATAGCTTCGAAAGAAATATCTGCCGCTGCTTTCCATTTTTCCGCATCATAAACTGTGTTGACAAGTATTGTACCATCAGAATCCTTGAAGTTGCTATAGTCCTCATTCCCGTTAAATATCGGACTGGCTCTATATAGTAAGATACGGCTTTTTAAACTTTTGGCTATAAGGGTTGTGATACGACCCCATTCATTACTTGTAACACTTTGTGGCAGACCGTTGTTTATTGCATAATCTATATTCTCTAAAATGAAGTTAAAACAGTTATCTACAGGTTCTCTTCGGGGATAGCGTTGTTCTTCCGGAGCATTCATATCTACACTGTTTCTGGCTACTATAATCGGTCCATATTGCCGTAATAGGCAGAAATGGTAATAACCTATCAGAAAATGCGCTTCTGCAATCCAACGTGCTTTTTTAGCAACATCCAAATCCGGAACCTGATCAATATTTTCTAGAAATACGTATGCTTCACGGATACCCTTATATAATGCTTTAGAACCGTTAGCCCCTTCCCATAAATTAAAATATGGGGACGAAGTATCCAAAGTGCCTAGGTTGATATGGTACGCTTTAAAATTGGTTTTGTCATTTCTCCATGGTATATCAAGTTCATCTGTGGAAAGAAGAGCAGGATTTTCTGCGATCGAGCTCTCTGTTGGAATATACCCGTAAACATTCCCCATTATATAGTTTTGTGCCGTTGCCTCGTTTTTAAATGCATCGCTTAATTGTGGAATCTCAGAAGGAACCACATCCAAGTAGTTGCATGAAGTTAAAATTACACTGCTACTAATTATTAATAATATATCTTTTAGTTTCATGATTAATTAAAATTAAATTGTATTCCTATGTTAAAAAC
>OJOR01000544.1_pt1 | contig 8910 bp, 7 predicted proteins | sample 1598251 | NCBI WGS metagenome assembly OJOR01 (sample SAMN03922467, study PRJEB24848) | human gut metagenome | isolation source: stool sample | host: Homo sapiens | place: Germany | collected 2010-11 | reverse complement strand
CTACGTTCGCGCGGATGCTCGTCGGCGAGCTCCGGCCTACGGAGGGGAGTATCCGGGTCGGCGTGAATGTCAATACGGGTTACTACGCCCAGAACCAGGACGACCTGATGAACGGCGATTTCACCGTGTACGATACCCTCGACCGGGTGGCGGTGGGCGACATACGCACGCGGCTGAGGGATATTCTCGGCGCGTTCCTCTTCCGGGGCGAGGATATCGACAAGAAGGTGAAGGTGCTTTCGGGCGGCGAACGCAGCCGTCTGGCCATGGCCCGTATGATGCTCGAACCCCACAACCTGCTCGTGCTCGACGAGCCGACGAACCACATGGACATGCGTTCGAAGGATATTCTGAAAAATGCCCTGCTGAAATACGACGGGACGCTGGTGGTGGTATCACACGACCGCGAGTTCCTCGACGGACTGGTGGACAAGGTGTACGAGTTTCGCGACGGAGGGGTGAAGGAGTATCTGGGCGGTATCTGGTATTTTCTGGAGAAACGCCGGGTGGAGTCGATGCGCGAGATAGAGGCGCGGCAGCCTGCGGCATCGGCCCCGGCTGCGGCGAAGCCGGAGAAAAAGAAGGTGGATTACCAGCAGAAGAAGGAGCTCGAACGCACCATCCGCAAGACGCAGGGGGCCGTGGCCGCTGTGGAGCAGCGGATAACCGGTCTGGAGGCGGAAGTCGCCGAATGGGACAAACGGCTGGCAGACCCCGCCGCGCACGGGATAGACCTCTCCGACGGAAGTGTGTTCGGGGAGTACAACGCTCTGAAAGAGCGGCTGGCATACGAGGTGCATGAGTGGGAGAAGCTCGGATATGAGCTGGAATTGCTCGAAGACCGGTTGAAGGAGATGCTCTGAACGGGCATGCGGCCGTGGAAAGGCATGGGCAGTCCGCAAGAGAATGAGAAGGGTCGGCCGCAAACGGCGGTCGGGAATAGATAGGGAACGATATCCGGAGAACGGAGAAGAGGGTACGGTATGGAAAATATCATTTTCGGCATACGTCCGGTCGCAGAGGCGATACAGTCAGGCCGGCAGATAGAGCGGTTGTACATAAAAAAGGATGCCGGGGGACAGCTCATGACCGAGTTCAAGGACCTCTGTTGGCGGTACAGGGTGCGCTGGCAGGAGGTGCCGGTGGAGAAACTCAACCGGATGACGCGCGGCAACCACCAGGGGGTGGTGGCGCAGATAGCCGCCATCGGTTATGTAGCGTTGCAGGATATCCTCGACCGGGTGCCCGACGACGAAACGCCGCTGATTGTGGTGTTCGACGGCGTGACCGACGTACGTAACTTCGGCGCCATCGCCCGCAGTGCCGAGTGTGCCGGGGCCCACGGGCTTATCGTTCCCATGAAAAACGCCGCTCCGGTGAATGCCGAAGCGGTGAAGGCTTCGGCCGGGGCGCTGAACAGGATTCCCGTCCATCGGGCGGGCAGCATCCGCAATACGCTGAAATATCTCTCCGAAACGGGCATGCAGATAGTTGCCGCGACCGAGAAGTCGCGTACGCTGATTTACGATGCCGACCTCGGCAAGCCGACGGTCATCGTCATGGGAAGCGAGGACAAGGGGATTTCAAAGGAGGTTCTTAAACTGTGCGACGTGCAGTTGGCCGTACCCATCATCGGGTCCATCGAGTCGCTGAACGTTTCGGCTGCCGCGGCCGTGCTGCTGTTTGAAGCGGTGCGCCAGCGGATTCACTGACCTTGGCGGTGGAACCGTCCGGAACAGTGCCGCGTGCGGAGAGTCGCAGCAGCCCTGTCGGAGTGCGGGGGCGGTCAGCGGAGTTTGTGGTCGTGGGGAACCGCATGGGCAGGCGGACGGAACAAAAAAGACGGGGGCGGAACGAGGGGGCGGAGGTGCCTGCCGTTCCGCTTCCGAACGGATATAAAAGGTGTGAAGAAGAGGGTAGTGCATCCTGTTTTCGGGGAGGTGACGGTGTTCGGTACCCGTCGGGCACGGCGTATCTCGGTGTCGGTCCGACCGTCGGGCGAGGTGCGTCTGACCTTGCCGGCGGGATGTTCCGTGCGGGAGGGACTCGCTTTCCTCGCTGCAAAAGAGTCGTGGGTGGCCGCGGCGCTCGAAAGAATGGAACGAAGCCACCCTGTCCGCCTGCTGGAACCCCCTTATGCCACCCGTACCCACGTTCTGCGTTGGTATCCGGAGCCGGGCAGGGAACGGGTGGTGTGCCATGTCACGGCGGACGAAATAGCGGTTTCGTTTCCGGTTTCGATGCCGTCCTCCTCCCCGGAGGTGCAGGCGGCGGCGAGGGAGGGAGCCCTCCGTGCCCTGCGTGCCGAGGCGAAGGCGCTGCTGCCGGGCATGGTGGAGGAGCTCGCCGCCCGGTACGGTTTCCGGTACGGAAAGGTGACCGTCCGTGCCACGCGCAGCCGGTGGGGCAGCTGTTCCTCGCGCAACGATATTTCACTCAGCATCTTCCTCGTGCGTCTGCCGCTGCCGCTCATCGAATATGTGATTGTCCACGAACTTTGCCATACGTGCCATAAGGACCATTCGGCCCGTTTCCATGCGCTGGCCGATACGCTGCTCGGCGGTCGGGAGAAGGAACTTGCGCGGGAGATACGCCGCTATGTACCGGATGTGGTGTGAGCCTGCCGGCGGCAGCGGATTTGGATAAAAGAGGGGAATTGCTTAATTTTACACGTTTTTAACGCGGTACCGGCAACAGCCTCGTTTCGGTGCCGTATCCGGAAAGATTAAACCGAAGGGGCGGCCGCCGGGCCGGATTGTCTGCCGCCGCTCCGCCAAACGATATCGAACAGTTATGACTATTTTGATGCATGAACCCACCGAGGAGCTGTTTCTCGGTGTGATACATCCCGATGCGGCTCTGTTCGCGGATTATTTCAATGTGGACCAGGCCTCCAGGGAGCACAGGAATTACCGGAAGGCACTGACGGAGGCCGGTGCCCGTGTACTGACCGTTAGGGAGGTGCTTCTCGACGGTACGCTCGACGGGGAGGGTAATGCGGTGGAGGGGCCGGCGCTCGACGCCCTGCGTACCTTTGCCGGAGAGTTTCTCGTGTACAATACGGACGCTATCCCTGCCCAGCGCGATGCCCAGCGGGCATACAAGGAGGAGGTGCTCCGCAAGGCCAATCCCAAGGACCTGCTGCGCATCATCCTGCTTCAGCCGGAAGTGGTGCTGTCGCATACGGAGGGGAATACCGGTTTCGCGGCCACTTACAGGCAGCGGCCGATGATGAATCTCTTCTACATGCGCGACCAGATGATAGCGACTTTCAAAGGGTTGGTCATCGCCCGCATGCACTCGCCCCAGCGGGAAGTGGAGAGCCGCGTAGCCGAATTTTGCCTCAATAAGATAGGAATGCCGCCGATAGGCCGTATCAGCGGCGAGGGGGCTTATCTCGAGGGGGGAGACTTTCTGCCTTTCGGCAGCAGCGCCTTTATCGGATGCGGGCTGCGCACGACGCAGAAGGCCATCGACCAGCTCATGGAGAACGACTGGCTCGGTACGGACAGGCTCATGGTTGTTCGGGACAACTGGCTCGAACAGGAACAGATGCACCTCGATACCTATTTCAACTGCATCGACCGCGACCTGGTGACGCTGTCGGCAAACCGCTACAAGGCCGGGCCCGATTCGTCGCAGTACCTGACGGTAGATGTGTACGAGCGGAAGAATGGCCGGTACAGCAGGACGGTCGAAGGCGCATGTTTCGTAGATTTCCTCGAAAAGACGCTCGGCGTGAAAGTCATTCCCATATCGCGGCCGGACGAGCTGAATTACGCCAACAACTACCTGACCATCGGCCCGCGCCGCATCATGGCCGTCGCCGGACAGTCGCAGGAGCTGCAGCAGGCGTTGGCGGCGCACGGCGTCGATGTGACGTGGATACCGCTCCCCAACCTGACCAGAGGATACGGTGCGGCGCACTGCATGACGCAGATTCTCGGTACGGAAGAGGTTTTCTGAGGAAGGAAAGCGGATTTGGCCGGGAGAGTTCGGCAAGCCGGTGTCCGTAAGCGGACAGGGGCACGGTATCCTTTCCGGCAGCAAGGAAAAGGGATTGCAAGATGCAATCCCTTTTTTATTTGTGTGCAGCGTACCCGGTCGTACGGTGCGGTATGGCCGTCTCGACCGCATCACATTTGCGTGCCGGGCTTATACCCGCCGTCCGTTTTCGGTTTTTCACCGGATATATTCGTTATATTTGCGCGGAAAAATTAAGACTCTTCATGAATACGAAGCTGAAAGGTTATGTGCTGGGGGCCGTTGCGGCGGCATCGTACGGAATGAATCCGTTGTTCGCGCTTCCGCTCTACAAGGAGGGAATGGACCCCGATTCGGTGCTCTTCTTCAGGTATCTGCTCGCCATTCCTCTGCTGGGTATCATGATTAAGGCCCGGGGACGCGATTTCAGGCTCAAGCGGAAAGAGATAGTACCTCTGATAGTCATGGGCCTTCTCGTGGCCCTGTCGTCGCTCACGCTCTTCCTCAGTTACAACTATATGGATGCCGGAATAGCCTCCACGCTCCTGTTCGTCTATCCGGTGCTGGTGGCTTTGATTATGGCCCTCGTATTCAAGGAGAAACTGACGATGCAGACCGGATTGTGCATCGTCCTTGCACTGGTCGGCATCGCGCTGCTCTACCGGAGCGGCGACGGAACCACCCTGAGCCTGACGGGAACCGTACTCGTGCTGGTTTCGGCATTGGCTTATGCCATCTATATCGTGGGTGTCAATCAGACGGCGCTGAAGAGTGTGGCGACGCTCAAGGTCACCTTCTATGTGCTGCTGTTCGGCCTGTCGCTGTTCCTCGTCCGGCTGGATTTCGGCCGGGACGTGTGTCTCCCCGACCGGTGGTATTCGTGGGGCAATCTGCTTGCGCTGGCGGTCTTTCCCACGGCCATATCGTTTCTTTGTACGACCAGCGCCATACAGTACATAGGTTCCACGCCTACCGCGATACTCGGCGCACTGGAACCTGTGACCGCCGTTTTCTTCGGGGTGACGGTATTTGGAGAGGCGCTGACGCCGAGGATAGTGTGCGGGATAGTGATGATAATTCTGGCCGTGACCTTCATCGTAGCCGGAGGCAGCATCACCGCTTATCTGGTGCGTTTCCGCAAACTCTTCCCGAAGCTGTCCCGGCGGAGGCGTGCCGCCTGAGAACGGGGCCGCTGCCGCAGTAAGAGGCGGGCGACGGAGGAGGCTTTTTCGGAACGCCTCCCTTGTACGGGGCCGGTGCGGGAAACGGCCGCTTTCCGGGGGTAGGGGAGCGTTTCGTTCGTTTCCTACAGGCGGAACGAACGTCCGGTCTTCTTACCGTTTGTCTGCCGGCGTTTGCGGGTGTTCCTTCTCTTCCTTCGGTTTGCGGGTGTAGAGGTAGCGTTTGATTTTATGGGAAGGCGTCTTTTCGAAGTCGTGTTCCTGCTCCTCGATGGTGGCTATTTTGGAGGATTTGTTGACCTTCGAATTGACGTATTTTATTACGTCGGCCTTGATATCCTCCATGGTCGTGGCAAGGTCGTCCCGGAATTCGTGGTAGCGTTTCTCCAGTTCGGCCCGGTCGAAACGGACGAGTGCCACGAGTTTGCCCTGCTCCTGCGTCACGATGGAGTCGCTTATCAGAAAATGGCTGTTCAGAACGCTTTCGATATCCTCCGGGTAGATGTTCTCGCCGTTCGGCCCGACTATCATGCTGCCGAGCCTCCCCTTGATGTAGAGGAATCCGTCCGGGTCGAAGGCGCAGAGGTCGCGCGTGCGGAACCAACCGTCGGGTGTGAAAACCTCCGCGGTGAGTTCCGGATTCTTGTAGTATCCCAGCATTGTGCAGGGACTTTTGACCACGAGTTCCCCCTCGCCGAATTCGTTCGTATCTTCGAGCCGCGCCTCGATACCCGGCAGTACCGGTCCCGTAGAGCCGAGCCGCACGTTAGACGGTACCGCTCCGGCAATCAGCGGGGCCGTTTCGGTCAGGCCGTAGCCGATGGCGTAGGGGAACTTTCCTTCCGACAGGAACCGTTCCGCCTCCGTGTCGAGCTTCGCTCCGCCGATGCCGAAGAAGCGCAGCCGTCCTCCGAAGAGTTTGTAAAGCTGCCGCCCCGCTATGCGGTGTATCATCTTTCTGAAGAACGGTTTCCCGTAGAGTTTCCGCAGGAGGCCCGACGAATTGAACCGCCCGGCCACCTGGCTTTTGTATATCTTTTCTATGACCAGCGGGACGCTGAGCATCACCGTCGGGCGTACCTCCCTGAGCGCGGGCAGCAGGTTGGATGCCGTCGGCGGTCTGTCTACGTACACCACCGAAGCGCCGCACATGAACGGCAGCAGCATGCCGAGCGAACATTCGTAGGTGTGGGAGAGGGGGAGTATCGAAAGGAAGATGTCGTCCGGCTTCACGAAAAACAGGTCGCGGTCCATCTGTATTTGTGCCGCGAGATTGTAGTGCGTGAGCATGACGCCCTTGGGCGAAGAGGTCGTTCCCGATGTGTAGATTATCACCGCCAGGTCTTCCGGTTTCGGTTCGGTCATGGCCCCGAGTTCGAACGAAGTGCGGGCGATGATACCGAGGTTCTTGGTGCGTACCACGATGTTCATCCGTTCCACCACCTCCTTGGAGATGCGCGTGTAGAGCTTGTCGGATACGAAAAGCGCTTTGGCTTCGGAATGGGTGATTATCATGTCCAGCTCGCTGCCGGAGAAATCGGGCAATATCGGAACGGCGACCATGCCGGAGGTGACGATGGCGAAATAACAGACGCTCCAGTTGGGCATGTTGCTGCTCAGCAGCGCCACTTTGTCACCGCTGCCGATGCCGGCTCCGAGCAGGATACCGCGCACGTACTCCACCCGGTCGTCGAAATCGTTGTACGTCATGGATTCGCGTTCGAGCATCGAGAACGAAGGCCGGTTGCCGTAGGCCTTGATGCTGTGGGCATATAGTTCTTTGAGAGTCTGGAATTCCATTGGGAAATGATATGTTGTGAACCCTTGCCGCGGGCTCTTGCGTTCCGTAGGAGGCGCGGCCGCCTGCCTGTGTCCGGACGAGTCCGCTGCACTTCCGGCCGCCTCGTCGCACCGTTCGGCCGCACGCTGCGTAACGCGCTGACCGGCCCGCCGTTCCTTTTCCTACACAACGCAAAGTTAATTATATTTATTTCCTACTCCTTTTATTAATCGTTATTTTTGCCGCAAATGGTCAATATGTTGCAAGCCCGTGAAATAAAGCAAGCCGCCGCTGCCGCCGGTTTCGACCTGTGCGGTATCTGTCGTGTGCGCAATTTCAGTGCCGAACAGACCTTTTTCGAGGGGTGGCTGGAGCGGGGGTTCGACGGAGGACTGGGGTATCTGCGCAGGAATGTGGAGAAGCGTTTCTCTCCGGCGGAACTGATGCCCGGAGCGCGCTCGGTGGTGGTCTGCGGTGTCTCCTACAAGAATGATACGAGCCTCGGTTACGGCGATACGGCGGTACCCAAGGTGGCGTCGTATGCCCGTTCGGGGGATTATCATGTCGCGGTGAAGGAGATGCTGTACGAGACCGCTGCGCGGTTGGGACTGAAGGAGGACGGAACGGGTTTCAGAGCCTTTACGGATACGGCTCCGCTGCTGGAGAAACGGCTCGCCTGCGAAGCGGGCCTCGGTTTCATAGGACGCAATACGCTGCTCGTCTCGCCCCGTTACGGCTCTTTCCTGCTGCTCGGCGAACTGGTGGTGGATGTGCCGGTCGATACTTATGACCGGCCCTATGAGGGTATCGGCTGCGGTGCGTGCCGGAGGTGCGTGGAACATTGTCCGGCAGGCGCTTTGACAGGCGAGGGGCTGGATGCCCGCCGGTGTATCTCCCGGTTGACCGTCGAACCGCATCCGGAACGGGTCCCGGCGCTTGCGCAGCGCATCGGAGCTTCTACGGCGGGATGGATATTCGGGTGTGACGACTGTCAGAACGTGTGTCCCTATAACCTCCGGGCCCCTTTCTTTGCGAATCCTCGCTTCCGGCCGCTTTTCAGTCCGGCTGATATGCCCGCCTGCCGGTGGCTGGAGATGACACAAGCAGAGTTCGACGCGCGGTTCGGGGCGACACCGATGGCACGTTCGGGACTGGCACGTATCAAAGAGCTTCTGAGGCGCTGAGGCTTCCGGGAACTTCCGGGGCTTCTTCCGGTACGGCGGACTGCGGTGCCGGTTTCTGGGGTGCCTTCGCCGCGTCGAGGAAGATGTCTTCGAGGCTGTCGGTATTCACCATCTCCACCGAACATTCGCCGATGGCACGCGGAAAGACGAGGTAGATGCCGTTGCCTTCCCGTTTCTTGTCGGCACGGATGGCAATAAGCAGCTGTTTCATCTCTACCGGGAACTCCGTGGGCAGGCCCATGCAGCTGATGACGTTCCGGATACGGTCCGCCGTGGCTTCGTCGAGCTTGCCTGCGCGTACCGCCGCGTCGCAGACGATGGCCATGCCGGCCGCTACGGCTTCGCCGTGGGAGAGGTTGGTGAAACTTTTCTCTATCGCATGGGCGAATGTGTGGCCGAGGTTGAGTTTGCGCCGTTCGCCCCGTTCGCGCTGGTCGTGCTCCACTATCGCCGTCTTCACCCGGATGGAGCGGATGATGAGTTCGCGCAGCAGGGGAGCGTCGGAACGTATCTCCTCGAAGGAGTGCCTCTCCACCATGGAGAAGAGCTCCGCGTCGCCGATGATGCCCGCCTTTATTACCTCGGCCAGACCCGCCCGGAACTCCCGGTCGGGAAGGCTGGAGAGCAGCTCGGGGTCGCAGAGGACGAATTCCGGCTGGTTGAAGACTCCGATGATGTTCTTGTATCCGTCGAGGTTCACGCCGTTTTTGCCGCCGATGCTCGCATCGACCCTGTCTCTTATACACATCTGACGCTGCCGACGACTCCTTACGTGTAGATC
>OJOR01000518.1_pt1 | contig 9194 bp, 8 predicted proteins | sample 1598251 | NCBI WGS metagenome assembly OJOR01 (sample SAMN03922467, study PRJEB24848) | human gut metagenome | isolation source: stool sample | host: Homo sapiens | place: Germany | collected 2010-11 | reverse complement strand
AGCGTCAGATGTGTATAAGAGACAGGAGCATATCCATACCGTGGGCAAGGTTTGCAGTTATGGCAGATGACAAAGTACAGCCAGTGCCATGGGTATTAGGCGAATCAACACGCTTGCAGGCAAGCTTATGAACACCCTCTGGGGTACAGAGATAATCCACAGCGTCGCCGGTGAGATGACCGCCTTTGACGAGGACGTTTTTTACGCCCATATCCATTATTATCCTTGCGGCTTTTTCCATATGGTTTTCATTCTTTATCTCCAAGCCTGAGATAGCTTCGGCTTCGGGGATATTCGGTGTAAGGAGCGTAACTATAGGAAAGAGCTTTTCCCTCATGGTGGAAACAGTTCCGCCCTCAGAGAGAGCGTCGCCGCTTGTAGCGACCATGACGGGATCGCAGACGATAATACTTGGTTTATACTCATTAAGCTTATCCGCAACTGCTGAAATAATTTCGGCAGTTGGGAGCATACCGAGTTTTACGGCATCGACGTGGATATCCTCAAACACAGCGTCTATTTGTTTTTGTATCTCCTCAACGGGTACGTTGAAAACAGACAGCACACGGGTAGTATTTTCAGCGACGACAGAGGTAATAACGCTCATGCCGAAAGTTTCATTAGCGCTGAAGGCTTTAAGGTCGGCTTGTACACCTGCGCCACCGGAGCAATCCGAGCCTGCCACTGACAAACATTTTAACATACTTTATTCCTTTCTTATGGAAAAGGGGAAACAAAAAAACCTCCTGACCATGCAGGAGGTAAATTTACACAAAACTTGCTTCCTACACTGGTCTTGACCAACAGGTTCAAAGGGTCAGGTTTTACCTTCTCAACCCAGCTTTTTGCTTGGGTCCCCCTGCAAACTTTATTCGATTTTTCGCAGTTTTTCTGCTTTTTTATTATAACACTGGTCAGCGAGATTGTCAAGGAAAAATTGTGCAGATATCGCAAGTATTATCGAGCAAACAAAATCGGGCTGTCGAGGGCGCCAGTCCCTACATTTACATTTGAAAATTTGCCGATACAGTGCTATGAAACCAAGCGGGCGACCAAAGGTCGCCCCTACAGTTATTCGACAGTTTGTTATGCCGCGAAATCGCTTTGCTTTACAGTATTCTCCTGATAGTGTTTATCTTTCCGCAATACTTGATATTTGCAAGAGGCTGTATTCTGATCCCATAATATGTACTCATGGCATGGACTATTTTCCCACCGCCTATATACATCGCTACATGGCCATAGTTATTACAGATTATCAGGTCGCCTGCTTCTATATTCTTCAAAGACACTGCTTTTCCCATTTTTGCCTGCGAATATACGCTGTTATACATATTCACACCGGCTTTTCTATAGGCTTGCATTGTCAATCCACAGCAGTCCGTTGCCTTATATTTTGTTCCGCCCCAAACATATCTTCCGCCGTTCATGCTTGCGGCATAATCAACGGCTGTTTTTATTCTTGCTTTTCTCTCAGGTGTACGCTTCACACCTTTTCCTACCTTGACGTACTTACCCTTATAATCACCTTCATTAATAAGGACATAATTTGCTCCGCCGATATTCTTGTTCTTACCTGCCACACGCTTATTTTTATCGGTAGTGAGAGTACCCGACACAGCCACAGAGACTTTTGTTTTTGAAGATTTCTTGAACCTACCGTTTTTAAAGCTATAAAGCTGAACGTTTTTATCTATATAATAGTATGTTTTTGCTGCTGTCTTTACGTTGAGGACCGATGACTCTGACTTAACACTGCCGTTTACCGCTTTGACAGTGACTTTATATTTTGTGGAAGCTTTAAGATAAAGCTTCCCGTCATCGGTTATATTTATATAGTTATCCTTTTTAAGTGCCTGCCATGTATATTTTCTTACATAGCGTCCGTTTACATAGACCTCAAATGTAGTCTTTGATGAAAAGCTGGTGAGATTTTTTACTCCTGCTTCTATTTTGTTTGAATACGCTTGTCTTTTTATCAAAACAGGTTTCTTCATCGAGTCAGCGGCAGAAGCTGTTATAACATTCACATAAGTCTTAGCGGATCCCTGCGGTGCAAATGCCACAAAGCTTATCATTATAACTGATGAAATTATCACTGCTGTTATTTTTCTTATTATGTTGATAACGGATCATTCCCTTCCAGTTTTTTGTATTCATGTACTTATACGATTTTATTTATACTATTATACACCGTAAATTATTACAATCTGTAATAATTAAGTTTCTATTTTGTAAACCTTTATGATAGTATTATACATTTTTGCTTATTGTTAGTATATTAATCTCCTATTTTAATGCAGTTGTTGGTGTTTTCTTGCATTATCATGAACGGTATATCATTCTTTATTAATATTATATAAATATAATTTATGACAATCTTACAAATATAAGAAAAACATCATCTTATGGTTTGGTCGATTTAATCAAGCAAATTCTATAAATTGGTATTAGTCTTTTGTATCATTTGCGAAAACGTTTGCTACTATAAAATTACAGCATTCTCAAAGATTGAGAACGATATGTGAAAACTAAAATTATTCTGCGTAAATTAATTGTGAAAAGTGACAAAAAAGCCGTTCACAATCAGTGAAAAAGTTCTGAAAATTAATTTTTTATAAATAAAATATTGCGAATACCATTGACAAACATAGTTTACTGTAGTATAATTTCATTAGAAAATACAGAAAACGTTTAAGTTCAGTTACGAGGTATATATTTATAGTGGGTATAATGGAGGTCACGCTGATGAAAAGCATTAATTTTATGGGCGACAATGGTTTCAAAGAAGCACTTGAGAGCGTTGGTGTAACTGCAAGCAGCAGTATCAGCAGCGAGAAGATCTCGGGCTGTTTTAAATATGTTACGGCTGACGATATGTGTATTATCACTGGATACTGCGGTGACAGCCATATCGAAGTGCTGGAGCTTCCTTTTGAGCTTCGCGGCAAAAAGGTCATAGCTGTTGCAGGCGGTGCTTTCGCACATCTTTATGACCTTAAATGTGCTGTTATCTCAAAGGACGTTGCGGTCATCGGAAGAAAAGCATTTTACAAATGCTGTTCACTGGTGAATGTGACTATACCTGAGAGCGTAAGGTTTATTGGTGAGATGGCATTCTGCGGTTGTGAATCTCTGAGATTTGCGACTATACCTGATGGTGTGGAAAGGATACTGCCATTCACATTCTACAATTGCGACAGTTTGGAGAGAGCTGACCTGCCCGAGAGCGTAAGAGAGATCGGTGAGTCTGCATTTGGTTTCTGCTCTTCAATGAAAGAAATTTATCTTAATGAAAATATAGTTTCCATAGGAAACGGAGCTTTCCAGAACTGCATTTCTCTGAGAGAGCTTGAGATACCGGCAGCTATGATCGAGATCGCAGAGAATGCTTTCACATTCTGCTCAGGTCTGGAAGCGATCTCTATACCATTTGGAATCGAGGCTGTTGGCGACTACGCATTCTTCGGCTGCTCTGCTCTGAAAAAGGTTGAGTTCGCAGGATCTGTAAGAAAGATAGGCGAGTGTGCATTTGCACTTTGTGAGAAGCTCGAGAGCGTTTATCTTCCTGATTCCGTTAGCAGAATAGGCAAGAGAGCGTTTGCTCAGAATACTGTAGTTAAGACGGTGAGGATATCAGGCAAGATCGCGTATGTTGGAAGCGAGGCTTTCCGTGGCTGTAAGACTTTGAGAGAAGTTGTTATCCCATCATCTGTGAAGAAGCTTGGTGCAAAGGCTTTCGTGGATTGCTCTGAGTTAAGAAGCGTTGTTATTCAGCATGGTGCCGATGGCATTGCGGAGGACGCTTTTGAGAGAGGTGCCGCCTTGATCACTGCTGACGCTGTTCCTGCACTTGATGACGAAACATTCAGGATAGCCGAGGCTGTTTACAACAAAAATTTCGCTTTATAAAATATATAACCTCTGGATCGGGGCGGCAGCTTTTAAGTTGCCGCCCTTTTTCTGTCTATTTGCAGGTGGGATATAATGATCCAAGTCGGTAGGATATAGGTCATTGTCGGTGGTACATAAAAAACGAGCGACCAAAGGTCGCCCTGCGATATGTAAACAAAAAAAATACGCTCTGCATAACGCAGAACGTATTCAGTGGGGTGGGTAGTGAGATTCGAACTCACGGTCTTCAGTGCCACAAACTGACGCGTTAGGCCAGCTACGCTATACCCACCATACATATTAGAAGAAAATACTCGCAGCAGATTTTCATCTGGAACGAGTTTAATGGTACGCCATACTGGATTCGAACCAGTGACCTACCGCTTAGAAGGCGGTTGCTCTATCCAACTGAGCTAATGACGCATACTGTACTCATTAATATCTCAAACTCGGATAAAAGTTTAAGATATATTGGAGCGGGTGATGGGAATCGAACCCACATGACCAGCTTGGAAGGCTGGAGTTCTACCACTGAACTACACCCGCATACTGCCTGACCAGGCTTTTTTGGTGGTCTTTCAAGCTTACCGCTCAATCAACGATATTTATTATACCACTACAAGAGCCTTTTGTCAAGCACTTTTTTATATTTTTTTCATCTAAACTCAATTTTGTGCAACTTTACTTATTTGTTCTTCTTATGTTGTTTCATTTTATTCACTATAACATCTTTAAACAAAAAGCCAACGATACCTGCTACGAGAGCTACTCCAAGCACCACAAGTGCAACCGTGAAGTTGCCGCTTTTTACATTGCTCCCCAAAATCGTGGAGAGCATTATTGCTGGAAGTCTGCAAGGCATGACATAATAGAAAAAATCCTTCTTGCTTATGGGAGTCAGGGGGACGATATATGAGATAACGTCCTTGGGTATTCCCGGTATGAGATAGAGGATTATAAGGATAACGGTTAGCTTTTTCTCATTTTGCAGGAATTTGAATTTTTTTAGCTGTTTCTCGTCAACAAAGGCTTCCACTATCGGTCTGCCAAATTTTTTCACAAGCACGAATATTGCCATTGTGCCAAGGAGCGTACCTAAGAATGATAGCAAACCGCCCCAGAACCAGCCAAACAGCACTCCACCCACCACTTGTATAGGCGGTATGACCGCTATGACCACTTGAAGAGCTTGTATGAAAGTAAAGATAAGCACTCCCACAATGCCACTGTAGTTATCTAGTTTACGCTCCAAGGCCGCAATGCCTGCCTCGCTGTGAAGCGCTTTTATAAGAGGTATACACGCCACTGTAGCCATTGCTATGACCGCTATTATTGCAACAAGGCTTATTATCTGTATTTTTTTCTTGTGCCTTGCAGTTTGTATTTTCGCCTCGTTTAATATTTCTTTCTCTTGTTCTTCGTTCATAAAAACGTCACCGTCATTTTCTTCTGAGTATTTTTTTCCTAAACCAATTTATGTACATATCTGTCAGCTGTGTGAGGGCATAGTCATAAATAAAGAAAAACAGGTTCGCCGCCGCCCACAGAACAAGCACGGCATACTTGCCAAACATCTCCATGCCCTCGAGCATATCCACTGAGGTGAAGATATACTGAAAAGCCAAAAAGAATATGACTATCGCCACATTGAACACTGCAAGCTTTATTGCCCACACCAACAGGCGGTTTTTCTTTTGGTCGAGATAATATTTAAGTATTGGATAATACCCCATGAACAGTATGAAAAGCAGGGTTGCTTCGTAATTTGGGGTCACGAAAATGCTCAGCAGGCTCACTGCGCAATAGGTGGCTATCGCCCAGTTTTTATCCACCTCCACTATCATCACAACCATCATGAAGCCTGCGAAGGTAGGGATAGTATAATCAAGCATGGGCAAAAAGCTGCTTGAAAACATCAAAAGCAGGCAGACAGCAGAGCATATGCCGCCAAGCGCCACTCGAAAAGCTATTTTATTTCTCATGGGTCTTTAGCAGCACGGTATAAGGTCGCCGCCCATCATTTCACAGCAGCAGTCTGCACAACAAAGGGAGGAACAGCAATCTGGTCCGCTCATGCCGCCTGCTTGGTAGCCCTGAGTTGGGTTGCCGCTCATATAGCCGCTGCGTTGTCTGTTCATCTGGGCTAACACGCTTTGGTACTCCATGTTATTTGGGTCGAGCTGGACGGCTCTTGTGAAGTTGTTATAAGCCTCGTTGAGCCAGCCTCTGCGGTGGCAGATAGTGCCTTTGAGGAAATACCACTCGGCATTTCTTTCCGAGGAGGACACGTTATCAAGTATCTGATCTGCCTGTGTGTAGCTTCCGCTTTGGATAAGGCTTCTGATATAGCCTGAGTCAAAGCCCTGTGAGGAGGCATAGCCGTCATAGCCGCTTTCTGCGGACTGGTATCCTCCCCCACGTCTTGAAGTCATGATCTGATCGTAGGCGGCGTTTATCTCGGACATTTTCTCCTCAGCTACGTCAGCTAGGGGGTTATCCTGATACTGGTCGGGGTGATATTTTTTCACAAGCTCTTTATAAGCTGATTTTATTTCAGCGTCTGAAGCTGTTGGGGATACACCTAAAATTTTGTAAGGGTCTTTGGAGATCATTGATCGTTATTTCCTTTCCTGTTATTGCGGAATTTTCCGCTCTTTATTTGAGTATAGACATTTTTAAGTCCAAGATACACGATATTATCAAGTATATCACGATATCTTTTAAGATCGAGTTTCACATAGATATCTGCCATTTCACCCAGGGTGAAGTTTATGCTGTCATCACAAAAGGCGTGGACTTTTTTGAGATAGTCCGCATTTATGCCCTCGGTGGTTGGAAATTTTGCAAGGAGCGGATTGTAGCTTTCACTCTCGTGGTCGTCGGGCAGATCGTCCAGAGCGTCGCAGATATAGATAAATCTGCCGAGGAGGTAGCCGAATCGTTCAAGGAGCGGTCGGCATTGGTCATGCTTGCTTGTAAGTCCGCCTGCGACTGCTTGCATCATAAGTGCGGTAGGCTCGCAGGCAAGGTCGATGCCTGCTGTTTTTTCACGCTCTATTTTATTTTGCAATTCCATTGCGTTTTCAACGGCAGGGGCAAGATCCGGATAAAGGCGAGCCGCTTTCTTATAGGGCTTTTTGAAAAAAGGCAGAAGTGCAAATGCGGCAACCTTGCCTTTTAGCCCTTTATCGGCTATATCGTCACGGAGCTTATGATATGTGAGTATCACGGCGGCTGAGGACGTATATTCCAAGTCGCAGGTACACTTTGCGCACATGGTCTTTTTAAGAGGGTGTGCGATACAGCGTTGCTTTTCTGCGTCAAGCTTCACTCCCCTCACAGAGAGATCCATAAGGGAGAGAAATGCGAAATCGTAGCTAAGGGTAAAGCGTGTCACAAAGCCATAGCGCCTGCCCATATCCTTACAAAGTCCGCAATAGACAGCTTTATAGATATCATATTCAAACATTCGCATATAGGGTTTGAAAGGGCGGACATATCCGAACATAGGCACTCCTTAGGTTTTCGTTACTATACATTATAAAACACGATTGTGTATATCCCGTGAAATATATAACATTATACAACAATTTTAAGATAAAAGTCAATAATTTTTATGATAAAAATAAGGGTGGGGTAATGGAGGGATCGAAAAGACGGACGGGATAAAAAATAGTGCAAAATACAAAAGGGCGACCAAAGGCCGCCCCTACATCAGGTTTTTATAAACAAACGCTGGGATCAGGTCACAGCAAACTGTGAGTTATAGAGGTCGGCATAGAAGCCGTTCTTTGCCATAAGCTCATCATGACTTCCCTGCTCTACTATGTGTCCCGAATCCATTACTATGATAGTATCTGCGTTCTTGATAGTAGAAAGTCTATGGGCGATTATAAAGCTCGTTCTGCCCTGCATCATTTTCTCAAAGGCACGCTGTACCAATATCTCGGTACGGGTATCTATAGACGATGTAGCTTCGTCCAGAATGAGCATTGGCGGCAGAGAGAGCATTACTCGTGCGATACAGAGAAGCTGTTTCTGTCCTGCGGAGATAGTGCTGTAGCTGTCTGAAATAACGGTATCATAGCCCTTTGGCAGACGCTTTATAAAGCCGTGACAATGGGCTGACTTGGCGGCGGCTATCATTTCTTCCTCGGTGGCGTCAGGCTTGCCGTAGCAGAGATTCTCTCTTATGGTGCCTGTTTTCAGCCACGTTTCCTGCAAGACCATGCCGTACATACTTCTCATGGAATCACGGGTACAATCCTTTATAGGCTCGCCGCTTATGCGTATCTCGCCGCTATCGGTATCATAGAACCTCATAAGGAGGTTTATCATGGTGGTCTTGCCGCAGCCTGTTGGTCCTACGATAGCTGTACGCTGACCGCTCTTTACATGGAGGTTAAAATTCTCGATAAGCTTCACATCAGGCACATAGCTAAATGACACGTTGTCAACGTCTAATGTGCCGTCAACGGAGGTAAGAACAGTAGCGTTAGAACTGTCAGGTATCTCCTCTGTTTCGTCTATGACCTCAAAGACACGCTTTGCAGAAGCGAATGCACTTTGCAGCTCGGTGATAACTCCTGATATTTCATTGAAAGGCTTTGTATACTGGTTCGCATAGGTAAGGAAACAGCTGAGGTTACCAACTGTGAAGCCAACGCCTTTTATTACGGAGAATGCGCCTACGATACCGACAGCCATGTAGACAAGGTTGTTTACAAAACGTGTACAAGGGTTGGTAAGTGAGGAGAAGAATGTGGCGTTAAGTCCAACTTTCTGGAGTTTCAGGTTCACTTCTTCAAACTGCTCCTCAGCTTCTTCCTGATAGCCGAATGCTGTTACTACCTTCTGATTGCCTGTCATTTCCTCAACAAGGCTGGTCATGTCGCCTCTTGCAACTGACTGCTGGTGGAAAAGCTTGAATGTGTTCTTGGCGATAAATCTTGCGACAAATAGGGAAAGCGGAGTGAGGATAACCACGATAAGGGTTATTTTCACGTTGATAGAGAGCATGAAGCCAAGTGTACCAAAAATTGTACATACACCTGTAAAGAGCTGTGAAAAGCCCATGAGAAGTCCGTCTGACACCTGCTCCAAGTCGGAGATTATACGGCTGATTATATCACCGTGAGGGTGGGAGTCGATATAAGAAAGGGGTAGCTTTTGCAGTTTTGCAAAGGCGTCATTTCGGATATCTCTTACCACGCAATAGGTTATCTTATTTGTACAAAGTGACATGAGCCACTGGACAATGCCTGTTACGGTGACTGTTACGCCTGTCTCTTATACACATC
>OJOR01000516.1_pt1 | contig 9275 bp, 5 predicted proteins | sample 1598251 | NCBI WGS metagenome assembly OJOR01 (sample SAMN03922467, study PRJEB24848) | human gut metagenome | isolation source: stool sample | host: Homo sapiens | place: Germany | collected 2010-11 | reverse complement strand
CTACTGGACAGTCGGTTCCCGAGAAACGCGGACAAGTAGTGCGTTGCATCTTTGAAAGTTTGGCTTTGCGTTATCGCCAGGTGTTGGAGAATTTGCGTTCACTTTCTCCCCGTCCGATTGAAACATTGCACGTGATTGGCGGAGGTAGCCGGAATGATTTGCTGAACCAGTTTACTGCCAATGCGATAGGAATTCCTGTGGTAGCCGGTCCATCTGAAGCAACAGCCATCGGTAATGTGATGATTCAGGCCATGGCGGCAGGCGAAGCAACGGATGTTGCCGGTATGCGCCAGTTAATTAACCGTTCTATCCCGTTGAAGACTTATCAACCGCAAGACACGGAAGCTTGGGATGCGGCTTATATCCATTTTAAAAATTGCGTTCGGAAATAAATAGAACGATCGACAGAATAATCATTTTAAAAACTAATAGAATATCATGAAAAAAGAAGAACTGATTCAGAAAGCGTATGAAATTGCTGTGGAACGTTATGCAGCAGTAGGTGTAGACACCGAAAAAGTATTGAAAACTATGCAGGATTTTCATCTGTCACTTCACTGCTGGCAGGCTGATGACGTTGCAGGATTTGAAGTACAGGCCGGTTCATTGACCGGAGGTATCCAGGCAACCGGTAATTATCCGGGCAAAGCTCGTAACATTGATGAACTGCGTGCTGACATCTTGAAAGCTGCTTCCTATATCCCGGGTACTCATCGTTTGAACTTGCATGAAATCTATGGAGATTTCCAAGGTAAGGTGGTAGACCGTGACCAGGTAGAGCCGGAACATTTCAAGAGTTGGATAGAATGGGGTAAAGAACATAACATGAAACTTGACTTCAACTCTACTTCTTTCTCTCATCCGAAATCAGGCGATTTGTCACTTTCTAATCCTGATGAAGGTATTCGTCAGTTCTGGATTGAACATACCAAACGTTGTCGTGCAGTTGCAGAAGAAATGGGTAAGGCACAGGGCGATCCATGTATCATGAACCTTTGGGTGCATGACGGAAGCAAGGATATCACTGTAAACCGTATGAAATATCGTGCGTTGTTGAAAGATTCTTTGGATCAGATTTTTGCTACCGAATATAAGAATATGAAGGATTGTATCGAATCTAAGGTGTTCGGTATTGGTCTGGAAAGCTACACGGTAGGTTCTAACGACTTCTATATCGGTTACGGTGCTTCTCGCAATAAGATGATTACGTTGGATACCGGTCACTTCCACCCGACAGAAAGTGTAGCTGATAAAGTATCTTCATTGTTGCTTTATGTTCCTGAATTGATGTTGCACGTAAGCCGTCCGGTTCGTTGGGATTCAGACCACGTAACTATCATGGATGACCCGACTATGGAACTGTTCAGCGAAATCGTTCGTTGCGGTGCTTTGGACCGTGTACATTATGGTCTTGACTATTTCGACGCATCTATCAACCGTATTGGCGCTTATGTGATTGGTAGCCGTGCAGCACAGAAATGTATGACTCGTGCTTTGCTCGAACCGATTGCGAAGTTGCGTGAATACGAAGCAAACGGACAGGGATTCCAGCGTCTGGCTCTGCTCGAAGAAGAAAAAGCGCTGCCTTGGAATGCAGTTTGGGATATGTTCTGTTTGAAGAATAATGTTCCTGTAGGTGAAGATTTCATCGCAGAAATCGAAAAGTACGAAGCCGAAGTAACTTCTAAACGATAAGTTATGGATATTTTAATCGGCTTATTGATTATAGCCATCGGTAGCTTTTGCCAGTCCAGTTCTTATGTGCCTATTAAAAAGGTAAAGGAATGGAGCTGGGAAAGCTTCTGGTTAATACAAGGTGTATTTGCCTGGTTAGTGTTCCCGTTCCTGGGTTCACTACTGGGGGTACCCCAGGAAAGTAGTTTGTTCGACTTGTGGGGAGCGGGAGGTGCTGGAATGAGCATCTTTTATGGTATCCTGTGGGGAGTAGGCGGTTTGACTTTCGGACTTTCCATGCGTTATCTGGGGGTTGCGCTGGGACAGAGTATCTCATTGGGTACTTGTGCCGGTTTCGGAACTCTTCTTCCGGCTCTTTTTGCAGGCACAAACTTGTTTGAAGGCAACGGGTTGATTCTTTTGTTGGGTGTTTGCATCACATTGGCGGGTATTGCCGTTATCGGGTATGCCGGTAGCTTGCGTGCACAAAACATGAGTGAAGAAGAAAAGCGTGCTGCCGTAAAAGATTTCGCATTAACAAAAGGTTTGCTGGTTGCACTTCTTGCCGGTGTCATGAGTGCTTGTTTTGCTTTGGGACTGGATGCGGGAACACCTATCAAGGAAGCAGCTTTAGCCGGTGGAGTGGAAGGGCTTTACGCCGGTCTTCCGGTGATCTTCCTGGTTACCTTTGGCGGATTCCTGACAAATGCAGTTTACTGCCTGCAACAGAATGTGGCTAATAAATCGATGGGTGACTATGCTAAAGGAAAAGTATGGGGCAATAATTTGGTTTTCTGTGCGTTGGCTGGTGTACTATGGTATATGCAGTTCTTTGGACTGGAAATGGGTAAGAGTTTCCTTACGGAGAGTCCGGTATTGTTGGCTTTCTCCTGGTGTATTTTGATGGCATTGAATGTCACATTTAGTAATGTTTGGGGAATTATTCTGAAAGAATGGAAAGGCGTGTCAAACAAGACCATAACTGTGCTGATAACTGGTCTGATCGTACTTATCTTCTCATTAGTGTTCCCAAATTTGTTTTAAAAAATTTAGGTATGGATTACATGGATTACGCAGTTTTTTTATAACTTGCGACGAAATCAGTGTAATCCATGCCTAATTAAAATTATATATAGAATGAAATCAATCTTAGAGAATCGTCCGGGACTTGCCAAAGAAGTAAACAAGGTAGCAGAAGTTGCCGGGTACTTGTGGCAGAAAGGATGGGCTGAACGTAACGGTGGTAATATCACTGTTAATATCACAGAGTTTGTAGACGATGAAATCCGTCAGATGAAACCGATCAGTGAAGTTAAACCTATCGGTGTGACTCTTCCTTATCTGAAAGGATGCTATTTCTACTGCAAGGGAACTAATAAGCGCATGCGCGATTTGGCTCGTTGGCCAATGGAGAATGGCTCGGTGATCCGTATTCTGGACGACTGTGCCAGCTACGTAATTATTGCGGACGAGGCTGTGGCTCCGACATCGGAATTACCTTCTCACTTGAGCGTGCATAATGACCTGTTGAGTAAAAACTCTCCTTATAAAGCATCTGTACATACACATCCGATTGAACTGATTGCCATGACGCATTGCCCGAAGTTCCTGGAAAAAGATGTGGCTACTAATCTATTATGGAGTATGATTCCCGAAACAAAGGCATTCTGCCCGCGTGGTTTGGGGATTATTCCTTATAAATTGCCTAGTTCTGTAGAACTGGCGGAAGCTACCATCAAGGAATTGCAGGATTACGATGTTGTGATGTGGGAGAAACATGGTGTATTTGCAGTAGATTGCGATGCGATGCAGGCGTTCGACCAGATCGATGTACTTAATAAATCGGCTCTCATCTATATCGCAGCGAAAAATATGGGCTTCGAGCCGGATGGTATGAGTCAGGAACAGATGAAAGAAATGACAGTTGCTTTCAATCTGCCTAAATAAAAAACAAATAGCACAATCATGAATCGCATTATTTTAAATGAAACTTCTTACTTCGGTGCCGGATGCCGGAGTGTGATTGCTGTGGAAGCAGCCAGACGTGGCTTTAAGAAAGCCTTTTTTGTAACGGATAAAGACTTGATTAAGTTTGGAGTAGCTGCCGAAATCATTAAAGTATTTGATGACAACCAGATACCTTACGAACTTTATAGCGATGTAAAAGCCAATCCAACAATTGCAAATGTGCAAAACGGTGTGGCTGCTTACAAAGCTTCCGGAGCTGATTTTATCGTAGCTTTGGGTGGTGGCTCTTCTATCGATACTGCCAAAGGAATCGGTATTGTTGTGAATAACCCGGATTTTGCAGATGTGAAGTCTCTGGAGGGTGTAGCTGATACCAAACACAAAGCTGTACCTACCTTTGCACTGCCTACTACTGCCGGAACGGCTGCCGAGGTAACTATCAATTATGTGATTATTGATGAAGATGCCCGTAAGAAGATGGTTTGCGTAGACCCGAACGACATCCCTGCCGTGGCTATCGTAGACCCTGAACTGATGTATTCGATGCCGAAGGGGCTGACTGCCGCTACCGGTATGGATGCTTTGACACATGCCATCGAAAGTTATATTACTCCGGGTGCTTGGGTAATGAGCGATATGTTCGAATTGAAGGCTATTGAGATGATTGCACAAAATCTGAAAGCAGCCGTAGACAATGGTAAAGATGTGGCAGCTCGCGAAGCAATGTCGCAGGCACAATATATTGCCGGTATGGGATTCTCGAATGTCGGTTTGGGAATCGTTCACTCGATGGCTCATCCGTTGGGTGCGTTCTATGATACTCCTCATGGGGTAGCCAATGCTTTGCTGTTGCCGTATGTGATGGAATATAATGCTGAATCTCCGGCAGCTCCGAAATATATCCATATTGCGAAAGCAATGGGAGTGGACACTACCGGAATGAGTGAAGCAGAGGGCGTTGAAGCTGCTATTGAAGCTGTGAAAGCACTTTCTATCAGCATTAATATCCCGCAGAAATTGCATGAAATCAATGTGAAAGAAGAAGACATTCCTGCATTGGCTGTAGCTGCTTTCAATGATGTTTGTACAGGTGGTAATCCTCGTCCTACTTCGGTAGCGGATATTGAAGCCTTGTATCATAAAGCATTCTAAATCTCGTCGTAGTAAAGTTTGTTTTTATATCAACATCCGGAGATACTTGAAAGTACGCTCCGGATGTTTTTTTATACCCTTGCGTGTGTTTTCTGAAAATAATTCCTATTTTTGTCCAACTCAATTGCATGAAAACACACTGATATGATCGAGGATAATAGTTTAGGATTGGAGTTTAAATATCTGATTGTAAATGACATGGACCGTAAATTCGGGCTGTGGGTAAATACCGTCGGCTATCAGTCTATCCCTCCCGATTCACCTTATCCATTGAAAGAGCATCCCTCCGGTTACTTTTTTAATGCGGAAAAAGGAAGGGTGCTTCGTGAATATCAGTTGGTTTATATCACCAAAGGGCGTGGTTTGTTTTCATCCGATTCCACTTCTGAAAAGCAGGTTTGTAAAGGCCGACTGATGGTCTTGTTTCCCGGGCAATGGCATACTTACCGCCCGTTACGGCAGACTGGTTGGACGGAGTATTATATCGGCTTTGAGGGGCCAATGATAGATGCCATCGTTAATGATGCTTTTTTGTCGCAGGAGCAGCAAATATTGGAAATTGGCATTAATGAAGAGTTGGTTTCCTTGTTCTCCCGTGCCCTTGCTGTGGCTGAAGCGGATAAAATTTCTGCGCAACAATATCTTTCCGGGATTGTGCTCCACATGATAGGTATGATTCTTTCTGTCTCCAAGAATAAAGTTTTCGAGATGAGTGATGTGGATCAGAAGATAGAACAGGCGAAAATCATCATGAATGAAAATGTTTCCGGTAATGTAGATCCGGAAGAGTTGGCAATGCGGCTTAACATCAGTTATTCATGGTTTCGACGTGTTTTCAAGGAGTATACAGGTTATGCCCCCGCCAAATATTTCCAGGAATTGAAACTCCGTAAAGCCAAACAGATGTTAGTAGGAACTTCTCAATCCGTGAAAGAGATTTCTTTTTTTCTGGGTTTCCAGTCTACCGAATATTTTTTCTCTTTTTTCAAGAAGCGTACAGGGCTTACCCCGTTGGAATATCGTTCGTTCGGACGAGAAGAATAAATAGGGGGGTGTCTATATCTATCAGTTATTTTGCTCTGATTTTGGGAATATCATAAAAACTGTTACTTTTGTGGTGAGATTAATGTGTGCTATAAATCATCCTTCTTGATATGCGCGAACAAAGACTATCTAAGATCCATTTTTTTATTCTGCTATCTCTTTTTGGATTTGTATTTCCACTCCGGTCACAGGAATACAAGTTCAGAACATTGGGTGTGGAAGATGGATTGTCGCAAATAACGGTGAGCGATATTTGCCAGGATGAGAAGTCGCGTATATGGATTGCCACTCTGGACGGGCTGAATTGTTTCGATGGCAATCACATCAAAGTCTTCAACCACTTTCATAACGACTCTATCAGTTATGGTAATTTATATGTGACTCAAATGGTGGAAGACGGTCAGGGAAGTCTTTTCCTGTTGGCCTCTACCGGACTTTTCCAGTTCGACCTTGAAACAGAAAAATATTATATTCTTCCGGTGACTTCTCCCTCCACTCTTGCCAAAGGAAAGACGGGAGTGTGGATTGCAGAAGGAGGGAAACTGTTCTTATACGATAAGAATACCCGCCTCTTGAAACCGATGTATGTCGATTTGCAGCTGCCGGATAGTGGCCCGACGATGGTGGAAGGTTCCGAAGGAAGTCTCTGGATTGCTTTGAAAGAGGGTGGGGTGATGCGTGTAGATACTTGCGGATCGATGTCACTTCACTTGCCCGGAATTAAAGTGATGAAACTGATAAAAAGTAACGACCAGAATATTTGGATCGGTTCGCAGGATCAGGGCGTTTTCTGTTTTTCACCTCAAGGTACGATCATACATCACTATGAATATAATGATAAGAGTGTTTACACGGTTCGGGACGATATGGCGAGAGCGTTATGTCAGGACCTGGAAGGGAATATATGGGTAGGCTACAGAAGTGGATTGAGTAAGATTGAAGTGGCTACCGGGAAAATATTCCATTATCAGGCTGATCCTAACCGGGTAGGTGCTATGTCCAATCGTTCGGTGACGTCTCTTTATACCGACAAACAAGGAACTGTTTGGGTGGGGACTTATTGGGGAGGAGTAAACTTCTTCTCTCCGGAATATCAGCATTTTGTGCATTATCATGCTTCGGACACCGGATTGTCTTTTCCGGTGGTCGGTGCTATGGCAGAAGATAAAGCCGGAAATATCTGGATTTGTACGGAAGGAGGGGGATTAGATTTATATCAACCGGAACAGGGAAAGTTCAAGCATTTTAATGCGCATACGGGATATCATTTCAGTACGGACTACCTGAAAGATGTTGTTTTTGATGAGGCTAATAATTGCTTATGGATTGCAGCCGACTTTACCAATAAGGTGAATTGTTTTCATCTTAATAACTATCGGAATGATATCTATAATCTCGAACCGCTTGGAGAAGAAAGTGTAGGAGAAGCCCTGTTTGCCTTGGCGGATACTCCTCGTAAATTGTATGTCGGGACAACATCCGCTATTGTGAGTTTGGATAAACAGACCTTGAAATCCGAGGTGTTGTTTCATCAGAAGGAACTGTTTACACATAATTATAACACCCTATTGCTTGATTCGAAAAACAGATTATGGTTTGCTGCCGACGACGGTTGTGTAGCCTATGTGATTGATGAAAAGCGGTTTGAAACCTATAGGATAAGTCTGAAGAAACGGGTCAGATCTCAAAAAGAGTTGGTCAATGTTATCTATGAAGATCGAAAAGGAAATATTTGGGTAGGGACACATGGCAACGGACTTTTCTTGCTGGATAAGAAAGAACGTTTGTTTCGTTTACATACTCCTGAAAGTGTGTTGTCGGGAGAAAATATCAGGGTACTGGGGGAAACCCCTTCCGGGAATTTGCTGATTGGTACCGGGCATGGATTGTCAATGCTGGAACAGAAAGAGGGAAAAGTGATAAACTTCAATTCTAAAACCGGATTTCCGCTGACTCTTGTGAACCGGAAATCCATGCATGTATCCCGTAACCATGATATTTATATGGGAGGAGCTACCGGATTGGTAACCATTCGTGAAAGTAGTCTGTATTATCCTCCGAAAATATACGATCTGGAGTTGGCTCATTTGTATGTCAACAACAAAGAGATAACAACAGGCGATCAAACCGGTATTTTAAATAAATCCTTTGCCTATACCGGACGGATCAAATTGAATTACTTGCAGAATGTGTTTTCTATCGGTTTCTCAACAGATAATTTTCTGCATATAGGCGGTGGTGAGGTAGAATATCGGTTAATGGGGTATAATGATGAATGGAGCGAGAACCGTCTGGGAAATGACATTACTTATACAAATATCTCTCCGGGTGATTATGTCTTTGAGATCAGGCTGAAGAACTTCCCGGAAGTAATCAGATCGCTGGATATAACGATTACGCCACCTTTCTATGCTACTTGGTGGGCCTACACTATTTATGTATGCGTGATTCTGACTATTCTATTCTTCATTGTGAGAGAATATAGAATCCGTCTGTTCCTGAAAACTTCATTGGATTTTGAACTTCGCGAGAAGCAATACATTGAAGAGATGAATCAATCCAAACTTCGTTTCTTCACGAATATCTCGCATGAAATCAGAACTCCGATCACTCTTATCCTGGGGCAGGTTGATCTTTTGCTGAATTCCGGCAAATTGTCTACCTATGCTTATTCGAAGCTGTTGAATATACATAAAAATGCAGGTAACCTGAAATCATTGATTACGGAGTTACTTGATTTCCGGAAACAGGAGCAGGGACTTTTGAAACTGAAAGTTTCTCAATTTGACTTATATTCTTTGCTCAAAGAGCATTATGTATTGTTCAAAGAGTTGGCTGCTAACAGGAATATTTCGTTTGTTTTGCATGCCGACTGCGAGCGATGCCTCGTGTGGGGAGACCGGATGCAAATACAGAAGGTGGTTAATAACTTGCTGTCTAATGCTTTTAAATATACTTCAGACGGTGGAACTATCCGTATGGAATTAGCTAATGGAACGGAGGAGTGTATGTTTTCCGTTTCCGATAATGGTGCGGGAATATCCGAGGAAGACTATGTTAAGATATTCGAGCGGTTCTATCAGGTTGAGAATATAGGACAGTATGGAGGAACTGGTATCGGGCTGGCTTTGAGTCAGGGTATTGTGAAAGCTCATCAGGGGGATATAACAGTAGAAAGTCAGTTGGGAAAAGGTTCTTGTTTTAAGGTCACTCTGAAAAAAGGGGATGCTCACTTTGATTCTTCTGTGGCCCGGGTTGAACCGGAGCAGGATAAGGAATATATTTATTATTCGGAAGACAAAGAACTGCTGGTTAAAGAGGTGCAGTCAGCCCAAAGTGAAAGCGGGACTACTGACTGTAAATTACTGGTGATCGATGATAATGAAGAAATCAGAAATATCCTTGTGGATATCTTCTCTCCGTTGCTGTCTCTTATA
>OJOR01000515.1_pt1 | contig 9319 bp, 8 predicted proteins | sample 1598251 | NCBI WGS metagenome assembly OJOR01 (sample SAMN03922467, study PRJEB24848) | human gut metagenome | isolation source: stool sample | host: Homo sapiens | place: Germany | collected 2010-11 | reverse complement strand
AGCCTGTAAATGGGAAACGGGACATCTGTGATATATATGCCATCATGTATGAAACCAGCGAATCTGTTCCAACCCTTGACGGAACGAACGCATTTACCAGCCCAAACCTGATTTCAACAGCACGGATTAATAATGCCAAAGAAACGAACGAATGGACTTACTTTAAGCTTCCTTTCACCACTCTCCCGGGCAAATTCATAGATAAGGAAAAGCTAATGGACGGAAAATATAATATAGCCATAGTGTTCACCTCAAGTTTGGAAGGAGATCATTTTAACGGAGCAATCGGAAGTACATTGCTCATTGACGAGGCCGAGTTAATCTATCATTCGGAAGATTAGTGGAACTAAATAACTTTATAACAACAAGAACAATGAAAATCTATCCGTATATATTCAGTTTACTAACCTGTATAGGAATAGCCCTCCCCGGCTATGCACAGGTTGATCGAAATGAAACACTGATCCGTTCCGCCCTTCACGGACTGGAATATGAGATAAAAGCAGGTTTCAGTATTGGCGGCACAGCCCCGCTTCCTCTTCCGGTGGAAATCCGTTCCATTGACGGATATAACCCGACATTAGCTATCAGTATAGGAGGTGAAGTGACCAAATGGATTGCCGTTCAGAATAAGCTCGGAATTATAGTCGGATTGCGGCTTGAAAACAAAGCAATGACTACCGAAGCCACCGTAAAGAATTACAATATGGAGATTCTCGGACAGGGAGGTGAAAGAATCAGCGGAGTATGGACAGGCGGAGTAAAAACCAAAGTACATACTGCCGGACTGACAATACCTCTGATGGCTACCTACAAACTAACCAACCGGTGGAATATCAAAGCCGGACCTTATTTCTCCTATCTACTTTCAAGAGAATTTTCAGGTCACGTATACGAAGGATATTTGCGGGAAGATAATCCCACCGGTCCGAAGGTTGAGTTTACCGACGGTAAAATTGCAACATACGATTTCTCGGACGACTTGAGACATTTCCAGTGGGGATTACAGGTAGGAGCCGGATGGCGAGCCTTCAAGCACCTCAATGTGTATGCCGATCTTACCTGGGGATTGAATGATATATTTAAAAACGATTTTAATACAGTCACTTTTGCTATGTACCCCATCTACTTGAATATAGGTTTCGGGTATGCTTTTTAAGTCCCACTAGGTTCTGCCACCTGCTTCACTCCGGAGTAGGTTACTTTCACCGTCTGTTGCAATGCAGGCACTTTCACATTAATAGTCATGTCTGCATTTCCACCTTCTACAGTTCCCGTAACTGTTACAGGACAAGTACCCAAAGAGGCAGCATCTCCTTCAAATGTAAGATCTTGCTGTCCGGTGAATGTAGACACACCTTCCCCCTTCTTCACTTCACATTTATCAATGACAATATCTCCAAATTTTAATATCTGCTGGTTGATGAACAATTCAAAATCCTTCAGTTCAATCTTCACTTCCGTATTGCTGACCTGCGAAAGCGTGATAAACTTCTCTATTCCGTCGCCGATGACAATTTCCTGATCGGAGCCATCCGGTATCATGGATATATCCAGATTTCCCCAATACGTTCCGATTACATCCGGAGCCGTTATCACAGCTTCCTCTTCGGGAGGATTCTCATTATTCTTGTTATCACTATCGTCGTCATCACTGCTACAAGCAGCAAAGAGAGTAAGAGAGCATACCAATGCCAATAAATACAATAGATTCTTTTTCATACGTCTTTGGTTTAGTTATTACAATAAATTCGTCCTTTATAAACTAAAAAGAAGAAAAAAGGTTCAATATGCTTCCTTTTTCGAAGTTATTTCGAGTTCGCAACTTTCTTACCGAAAACTTTGTTATATTTGCATATAGTAATTTTAAAAAAGCCACAACTATGTTTAATTCATTTGGCAATATCTTTCGACTCACAAGTTTCGGTGAGTCTCATGGAAAAGGAATTGGAGGAGTGATTGACGGATTCCCATCAGGAATTACCATCGACGAAGAATTTGTACAACAAGAACTAAATCGCCGTCGTCCGGGACAATCAATCCTTACCACCCCACGCAAAGAAGCTGATAAAGTAGAGTTTCTTTCAGGTATTTTTGAGGGGAAATCAACCGGGTGTCCTATCGGTTTTATCGTTTGGAATGAAAACCAACACCCCAATGACTACAACAATCTGAAAAATGTATATCGTCCTTCACACGCTGATTACACATACACGGTGAAGTATGGAATCCGTGACCATCGCGGCGGCGGACGTTCCTCTGCACGCGAAACAATTTCGCGCGTTGTAGCCGGTGCATTGGCTAAGCTGGCACTCCGCCAACTGGGAGTCAATATCACTGCCTATACCTCGCAGGTAGGTCCTATCAAACTGGAGGGTACTTACTCGGACTACAATTTCGACCTGATAGAAACCAACGATGTACGTTGTCCGGACCCTGAAAAAGCAAAAGAAATGGCGGACCTTATATATAAGGTAAAAGGCGAAGGCGATACCATCGGAGGTACACTGACCTGTGTCATTAAGGGATGCCCCATCGGATTGGGACAACCTGTTTTCGGTAAACTTCATGCTGCCTTGGGTAACGCCATGTTAAGCATCAACGCTGCCAAAGCATTCGAATACGGCGAAGGATTCAAGGGATTGAAAATGAAAGGTTCCGAACAGAACGATGTTTTCTATAACAATAACGGACGGATCGAGACGCACACCAATCACTCCGGAGGTATTCAGGGAGGATTGAGTAATGGTCAGGATATTTATTTCCGTGTAGTGTTCAAACCGATTGCCACGCTGCTGATGGAACAGGAAACTGTCAACATTGATGGCGTCGACACCACTCTGAAAGCACGCGGACGTCATGACGCTTGTGTATTACCTCGTGCCGTACCTATCGTAGAAGCAATGGCCGCCATGACTATACTCGATTATTACTTACTGGATAAAACGACGCAACTCTAATGAACGAGATTCAGAAATACATAGCGGCACACGAACCAAAGATGATGGATGACTTGTTCAGCCTTATTCGCATTCCCAGCATCAGTGCTCTGCCGGAGCACCACGACGATATGCTGGCTTGTGCGGAACGCTGGGCACAGCTGTTATTGGAAGCAGGTGTGGACGAAGCATTGGTAATGCCCTCACAGGGCAATCCGGTTGTTTTCGCTCAAAAGATCGTGAACCCGGATGCAAAGACTGTATTAATCTACGCTCATTACGATGTGATGCCGGCCGAACCATTGGAACTCTGGAAAAGCGAACCGTTTGAACCGGAAATACGTGACGGACATATCTGGGCACGTGGAGCGGATGATGACAAAGGACAATCGTTCATTCAGGTGAAAGCATTTGAATATCTCGTCAAAAACGGATTACTGAAGAATAATGTGAAGTTCATCTTCGAGGGTGAAGAAGAAATAGGTTCGCCCAGTCTGGAAGCTTTCTGCGAAGAACATAAAGAATTGCTGAAAGCAGACGTTATTCTTGTGTCGGATACGAGTATGCTAGGAGCTGAACTGCCCTCATTGACCACTGGTCTGCGCGGGTTGGCTTATTGGGAAATAGAAGTGACGGGACCGAATCGTGACTTGCATTCCGGACATTTCGGGGGTGCGGTAGCCAATCCGATCAACGTACTTTGCCAGATTATCAACAAAGTAACGGATGCCGACGGACGTATCACTGTTCCGGGATTCTACGATGATGTGGAAGAAGTGCCGCAAGCCGAACGGGAAATGATAGCCCATATTCCTTTTGACGAAAAGAAATACAAAGAAGCAATCGGTGTAAAAGAGCTTTTCGGAGAAAAAGGATATAGCACATTGGAACGTAACAGTTGCCGTCCGTCTTTTGACGTATGTGGTATTTGGGGCGGATATACAGGAGAAGGTTCTAAAACCGTACTGCCTTCAAAGGCTTATGCTAAAGTATCTTGCCGGTTAGTACCGCATCAGGATCACCATAAGATTTCGCAAATGTTCGCAGATTATATTCTTAGTATCGCTCCTGATACAGTACAGGTGAAAGTGACTCCCATGCACGGGGGACAAGGATATGTGTGCCCGATTTCACTTCCTGCCTATCAGGCAGCAGAGAAAGGTTTCGAGATCGCTTTCGGGAAAAAGCCGTTGGCGGTACGTCGTGGCGGAAGTATCCCCATCATCTCTACTTTCGAACAGGTATTGGGAATCAAAACCGTATTGATGGGATTTGGACTCGAATCGAATGCGATCCATTCTCCGAACGAGAACTGCTCATTGGATATCTTCCGGAAAGGGATAGAGGCAGTCATTGAGTTTCATCAGGAATATGCCAGACGATAAAGCGGATAAATAACAATCAAGTTATAAACGATACATATAAAAGAGTGGTGGACAAGCTTGATTACAAGCATTTGTCCACCACTCTTTTATATATCTATCACACTGACAAATTACATGACCGGAGTCTCGAAAAGGAAGGTAAATGATTGGCTATCTTTCAAATCCTTCACTGCATCACCTGCATAAATTTCGCCCTTTGTCAGAGACAGTTTCTTAATGCCGGCTTTCGGACTAAAATCAATTTTCTTCAAATCCAGCCAAAACAAATTCGGAGTCAGGGTAGATTCGAAATAATATACCTTATTCTTCTGATCGGATACGGAACGCCAACGGGTAGAAGATATATAAGGCTTCTCCGGTGTATTAATACCAAATGGCACGGAAACATTACGCATCACACTCAACACGCTGGGAACTGCAATCTTTGCATCCGCAATTTGCGGAATGGCATGAATGTAGAATGAAGCCCGTACAAAACGGTCGCTTGCCCGATTGGTTCCCGGTAACATCTGCAAGCCACCTATTTCTTTCCAGTAATCATTAATGGCCAACTGCTGTTCATATCGAGGAGAATTTGTCATCACCCGGTATTCTTTTCCTTCGTGAATACTTAATTTCCCATCCAGATATTCCAATACAGCCGTATTGCCTGTTTCATCGGTTATGGCCAGATGCAAGGTAGACTCCGGTCCTCCATTCGGCATACGGGGAGCATCAATGCGGAAAGTCTCCTTTTTCAATTCATCCACCGCTTCGCGTACCGTGGCAAAGTTATCAAGCACATACTGTGTCCAAATGCTGATGCCCATTGCCGGACGGGTATCGCCGGGAAGAGAGTAAATGGATTCCGGCAAGAAAAGCAGGCTAGCCACTAATCCTTTCTCGTTCATTCCGTCACAAGTACCTATATCATATCCTGTAGCAATCACACTTCCATATTTGGAAGTCCAGTTCACAGTTTTCTCCTTGTTATGTCCCATACGTTGGATGCCACGCGGAAATACATAGATATTCGTCATGATATCTTCCTTCCAGTCCATTGTACGTCCTGTTACCACCATCTGGTCAGGGCCTATATACACTGCACGCGTACATGCTTCTACAGGCTGTATACTCATCAAAGAGACGGCAGCCAACACCAATGCAACTCCTGCTAATTTTTTCTTCATGTTCATTCTATTTAAATAATTGATCTTCTTATTTATAAATAACAAATGCGCTACGATTATTGCCTAAAAGAAAGAGGATTTTAATGAAAAAAAGGCATTTATTCAATGCAGGAAGAAATTTTGAGTTTTCAACGTATGAGGGTTATCATCACAGAGATCATTTCTTAGCGAAAAATATTAAATAAATTTAAGTGTTACTATTGCAGTCATTGCTACTTTAGTTCGTCCAATAAATAAACATACAATTATCATGATAAAAGAGTACACCAAACAAACTATAATCATTTGCTTTCTATTACAAGGAATCGCATTATCAAGCAGAGCGCAAGAACAACAAGTGTGGCAACGATACCACGATAAATGTCGAAGAGAAGCAAGTATTATTGACACTCTCCCCTCCAAATTAGAAAAAGCCTTGCACTGGTCGCCGACAATAAATAAAGAACAAAAAGAGGTTATACGCTATATACTATGGAATATGGTTTACGTGGAAGGTGGTACAGCCAATCTCGGAGACAACAACTATCCCGTGGATGTAGCCTCTTTTTTCATCAACCGATATGAAGTTAGTCAGGATGAATGGTATGTCATTATGGGAGAAAATCCTTCTAACCAACACAGACGTAACTATCCGGTAGACCAAGTCAATTGGTTCAACGCTCAACGATTTACCAAAAAACTTTCTCAATTAAGCGGTCTATCCTTCCGTCTCCCCTTCGAAGCAGAATGGGAATATGCAGCACGTGGGGGACTAAAAACCAAGAATTTCATCTATGCCGGCAGCAATAATGCAGAACAGGTTGCCTGGTTTAGAGAAAAATATTACAATACTTACGTATCCAAAGAAACAGGAACGAAGAAGCCCAACGAACTGGGACTTTATGACATGAGTGGAAACGTATATGAATGGTGTATGGACTGGTATGACAGAAAGGTTCCTTTTACCGGAAACATCGATCCGGTTATAAGCGAAAAAGATACGCATAAAGTGTTGCGTGGAGGTAGTTATTATACCTTCGAGAAATATTGTAAAGTCACCAGCCGCTACGGAGTTAACCCGCAACGATGGGATATTGATTATGGATTACGGCTGGTAGTGTCACTGCCAGATTAAAAGTACACAATCTTTGTATAGTGCTTACTTCATTTTCTATTCATTAGTTTGTACTTTTCCTCTAGTTGTTGTAACGCCTGCTTAAGCTGAATCGCTTTTTCTTGAGATACACTGCCTCCCTCTTTTTCATACCACTCCAACTGCTGTTTAATGAGCCTACGGGTAGTTTGCAATGACTGTTGCAATGAATCACGTTGCGCCATTTTGTTACTAAATTGTTCCACAATACCCGATGCTTCATAGATGTGTATAGCACCATCAATGTCTCCCTTCTCTACCAATGCCATAGCTTGTCGCTCCATGGCCGACAGCTCGTCCTTGTTGATACGTGCAAACTTATCGGCATAGTAATCCAGCAACTTCATACGCTTATCATACTCCTGACTGAGTTGTGACATCTCTTGTTCAAAAGTAGCAATATCTGCCTGCTGCAACTCACGTGTCACACGGAGTTCCTGCAATTTGCGTTCGTACTCCCGCTGATAGTAACTCTTGCCTATGTTGTAGAATTTGCGCCTGCTCTGCTCAATATACCCTTTCGGACAGAGTACTACTTTATAGAGTATATCTCCGCTTGCCACCCATTGCTCTACCTCTTTGAGATTAACTATTTCCATACCCTGTTTGCTGATACGGATATCAAAAAGAAGGTCGCCCGGTTCCATGTGAGGTAGTTTCAGCATAAAAGTACCCGCACCATCAGTGAGAGTAGGCACACCACCTTGCACAACAACCTCTACTCCTGCTACAGGAGTAAAATCAGAGTTCATTTTCACAGCCACTCCTTTGAGTGTAACTTGAGCTTGAATACCAAGGACACATAGCCCACAGAAAGCTGATGACAACAAATATTTTCTCATGACAACAATTGAATGAGTAGATTTAGTGTAGGTTGATAGTCTTGCCCTATGCGATCCTTCATCTGTTTACTGTAAAGCAATAAAACCGGAGCATAATACTCTTCACTTTTATACAACTTACGAGTTTTGAGATGAGCCACCAGTTCTTTACCCGCTTGGACATCGGTATGTAAAACATGAAGTGCTAGTATGAAGGCCTGCTGAATGATTCCCTGACGGACTGTTCCCATCTGTCGCATGGCTTGCTCTACTTTATAAAAATCATTATCCAGCAATAATGTCGACACCCAGTCATACATATAGGTATAACATTGCACTTTTGAGTTTGCATGATATTCATAAAATAAAGAGATAATACTTTCATATATATCAAGAGCCTTCTGATAGTGGTGAGTGAAGTAAGCCAAATCTCCGCATTTGTTCAGGAACAGTATTTGCATATAAACGCCTCGAATAGGAGATTCCTCGGTCAAATTATTCATAACATCAGCTAATTTGGCAGTAATCTCTGAAGCCTGTTTGTATTGTTTATTCTGCATAGCATAGTAGAGGCATACAAAATAGTAGTCTGCCATCAGTTCATGGTACATGAAGAGACTGGAGCGGCGCGCATCCTCTGCCTCGGTTATGAAACGATCAAAATAGGGCTTCGCTTCCTGTTTGGTGTGCATGCATAACACTGCCTGTGCCAAAAGCGCATGGGCACGTCCGGTTGCTGCATCCTGCGATGGCATCCGATTCATGAGCTGCGAGATACGATTAGCTTCGTTCCATTGCCCCAACATCATATAAGCCATCATTTGAATATACTTTAATTGTGCAAAACTGTCGTTATCGCCCTGCCTTTTCTTCAATTCCGTTTCTACGTCAGGAGCATCTGCAACGACTTCTTGTGCCCGATGACATATAAGGCTAAGCGACAGACGATTGAGTTTATTATAAGCCAACATACGGACATGTCCGTGCCGGGTAGCGCCCTTATCGCTGAGATCATAGAAATAAAAAGCAGTATCTACATGTCCGGTAACGAAGAAAAGTGCCCCTAACAAAGCATAACAAGTATTGACCTGCGAATAAACAGTCTTGTTGTCCTGACATGCTTTCAAGGTCTCAATAATCTCTTCACTATATTTCAAGATTTCATAACGCCCCAAATTGTAGGCAGCATTGAGCGCTGTGAACCATATATTTACAGCAAATTCTGACGCCTCGGTCTTCAGGAAAGGATGAATCTTTTCGATAGCATCGTATGCCTCATTATGCTGTTGGGTGTAATAGTAGCATTGATAGAGATTGTAATAGAGGTTATAATAAAGTTCGCGTTGTGTACTCTGCTCCTCATCGGGAAGAGTGTTGAAAATAGCCAAGCCTTCTTCATCAGCCTCCACCGCTTCGACATAGCGATCCAGCTCATAATAGGCAGCAGCTAACAACTGATAGATAGTAATGCGCTCTATTTTATATTGAGAAGGATTGTTACTATACAATTTCTCTATGATCTCATCAGCTTTCAAATAGGCAGCTAACATCTCGTCATATTTCTTTTTATAATTGGCATTGTTTCCTTTCGCCACCCAATACTCTACCTGCGTATCAGCTTTGGCATCAGTCATATTAAGTTTAGCAATGTCCGCCTGGGCTTGTGCCAGCCCTTTCTTGTCGCCCATCACCCCATAGATAGTAGTCATGTTTTGATAACAGACCATAAGCTTAGATTCGTAGTCTGGTGCCTGTGTGGGACCTAAAGCTAATAGTATCTTCACAGCCTCTTTGAGCGAATTGAGCGCTATTCGGCAACCTTTCAATTTTGTTTCGGGAGTACCCTTACGTACCATTTTAAAGAGTACAGTCG
>OJOR01000494.1_pt1 | contig 9698 bp, 8 predicted proteins | sample 1598251 | NCBI WGS metagenome assembly OJOR01 (sample SAMN03922467, study PRJEB24848) | human gut metagenome | isolation source: stool sample | host: Homo sapiens | place: Germany | collected 2010-11 | reverse complement strand
CGAGATTTCTGCCTGTCTCGTGGGCTCGGAGATGTGTATAAGAGACAGGTACCGCATTGTCCGGATGTTGGCCGTAGCCGTAGAATCCTGCGAAGGGATGCGTAGCACCCCATACCGATACCACGGGGATGCCGAGCAGCGAGGCGATGTGCATGGTGGCCGAATCCATGGTGACGATGGCGTCCAGATTGCCGATGAGGTCCATCTCCTGCGACATGCTCATGCGTCCGATGACCGAAACCACCCCTTTATGCCGTCGTTCCATCCCTTCGGCGAAACTCTTTTCGTGTTCGCCGCCGCCGAATATGAATACGCGGTCGTAGGTCTCGTTGAGGAGTCCTATCAGTTCGTCGGTCAGGGGAATGGGGTATATCTTGCCGCGGTGTTTGGCGAAGGGGGCGATGCCTATCCAGCGTCCCTCTTTGGGGCCGACCGTCTCCTGAATCGGTTCGGGAACGGTGCATGGCTTCGTTTGCGGTTCGCGCGGCATATCGAAGTCGAAGCCCAGACGGCGTATCGTATGGCGGTAGCGTTCGGTCATGGGAGCCAGCGGTACGAGACGCTTGCCCGCCCGGCGCGTCATCTCCCGCTTCTCTTTCCGGCCCTTGTCTATCACCGCCGTACGGATACCCGTGAGGCGGGCGAACGTCCGGACGACCTTTGTCCGGAGCACGTCGTGCAGGTCGGCGATGGTATCGATTCCGGCGGCGCGTATCTCTCCGGTGAGGCGTACCAGTCCGAAAAATCCCTTGTGCCGGCCTGTCGGGTCGAAATCGACGAACGACAGGTCGGGAATGTCGCGGAAAAAGGGACGGAAGCCCCTCCTCGTGAGGATGCTTATCCGGAGTTCGGGGTAGGCCCGCCGCAGTGCCGCGATGACGGGTACGGTCATCGCCACGTCGCCCATGGCCGAAAGACGCATAATGAGCAGGTGGCCGGTATCTTTTCTCTTTTTTGCCAAAACCGATTGCGTATTTGGAAGGTTACGTTCCCGTCCGGGCGCCTCCTCCCGTGGCGATGCCGCAACGGGCGAAGCGGATGCCTGCCGCACGGTTACGTTGTAATAACGTTGCGCATGCTGCGGAACGTATCCCGGCCGCTATTTTTTACCGTAGAGAACCGGGTTGAGCGACGGGTCGTTGTACATCTTCATCTGTTTATAGACTTTCATGTATTTGCGGCCCGATTCTATATCGTCCAGCAGCTCCTCTATCGCTATCGAAAGGTCTGCCTTCTGCGTCAGGAGTACGGCGAGCTTCTTGCTACATGCGGTGCGGTGCGCCTCGTCGGTGTCGGTGCGGGAGGCCTCCTGTTCCATGTGGTATATCTTGAGCGCGAGTATCGAGAGGCGGTCGATGGCCCATGCCGGCGTTTCGGTGTTGATGCGGGCGTCGGCAGCGTCAGATGTGTATAAGAGACAGATATCGGTGCGTTCCTGGTTCGATGCGTCGATACGCCGCTTGATTTGCAGCGCTTCCGTGGGGTCGATGTTCGGGTCGCGTATGATGTCTTCCAGATGCCACTGCACGGTGTCTATCCAGTTCTTGTGGTAGAGCAGATGTTCGATGCTCCCCGGCGTGTAGGGGTTGGCTATCGGATGGTCCACGTTGTCGTAATTGTGATAGTCCGCTATCGAACGTTCGAATATTTTGTTCGCCTGTTCCGTAAACATGATAAGGGTTTTATGATTTGTGGATGTATTGCCGTCTGTGAAGCCGACAGGATACAAAGCTAAGGTTTTTCCGCCGAATTCCCAATACCTTCTGCTCTTCCCGTGCGCACGGCACTGCGGGGCTGGAATGTATTCCCATGATTCCCCGGTGAAAGCGGTCGCCAGGCCGCTGTCCGGCCCTTTTGGGAGGGGCGGCTCGCTTTTTCGTCGATTTGCTTCAAACGAATTGTTTCGCAAGCGTGCATCGGCCTTTAGGCCGACATGCACTTTCGGTTTTCATCGAATATATTTACTATATTTGTACGGTGTTTGCGACCGTTTAACGGAATATTCGATGGCTATGAAGTTGTTCGTGCGTTTGGCATTGTTCGCCGCAGTTCTGGGCGCGGCGGCGGATGCGTTGGCCCAGAGGGAGATGACGCGGGAAGAGTATATCGCCACCTATGCGCCGCTGGCTATTCAGCAGCAGAAAGAGTACGGCATACCGGCGAGTATCAAGATAGCGCAGGGAATCATCGAGTCGCGCTACGGCAACAGCGACCTGTCGCGCCGTTCCAACAACCATTTCGGCATCAAGTGCAAGAATAACTGGATAGGCGATACCGTCCGGTACGACGACGATGCCCTGCAGGAGTGTTTCCGGCGTTACGGTTCCATCGAGGATTCCTACCGCGACCACTCCGAGTTCCTGAAGAACAGCCCGCGGTACGAGAAATTGTTCCGGCTCGACCCGAAGGATTATAAGGGGTGGGCCTACGGACTGAAGGAGTGCGGATATGCGACGGCGCCGCACTATGCCGCTTCGCTGATAAAATGTATCGAGGATTACGAACTGTATCTGCTCGATGACGGGGAGTATCCCGCCTATCTGGCGGGTGTCGAGGCGGTACCGATGGTGCCGTCCATGTCCAGGATGGTGGATGCCTACTATCCGCAGGAGCCGATAGACATAGACAACTATGCCGTTGCGGTGCATTCGGTGGGCGGGCGCGGTATCTTCGCCCGCGAAGGGGTGCGTTATGTGGTTGCCCGCAGCGGAGATTCCTATGCCGACATCGCGCAGGCGCTCGGTATTCCGGAGCGGCGTCTGAAGCGTTTCAACCGGAAACACCTGCCCGCCGGCCGGCCGGCTGCCGGGGACGAGGTCTATATCGACAGGCCGCGTAAAAGTTGAGGGAATAAATTCGAATAGCATACATATAAAACACAGATTCAATCAGATGGATTCCGACGGTCAATTACGGGGAGAGATAATAGACAAGCTGACGCACAAGGCGTCTGTAAAACAACGGGTTTCAGACAACACGTTCGTCGTGTTCAACGAGCTGAAAGAGGCGCTGCTGGAGCTCTCGGCCGAGCTGGACGAGGAGCTGGACGAAAAGATAGACAAACGCATACGTATCGAATACCGTGACCGGGGCAAGTTCGAGGCCCAGATACAGGTCGCCGAAGACATCCTCATATTCGCCATGCAGACCGACGTGTTCCGGTTTCACGACGGACATGAGATATGGAAGAATCCCTATTTGGCGCAGCGTGCCGACAATGCCTACTGCGGGGTGATAAACATCTATAATTTCCTGGCCGACTCTTTCAAGTACAATCGGGGAGAGGACGAAGGCTACCTGATAGGGCGTATTTTCATCAACCATCAGATGCAGTATTTCGTGGAGGGCAAAGGGAAATGTTCCCAGCGTTGCGACCGGTTCGGAACGCGGCAGATAGACCGGGAAGCGCTGGTCGAGGTATTGGAAGCGGCCATCTCGTTTGCGCTCGATTTCGACCTCTACGTGCCGCCTTACAGCGTGTCGAAGCTGGTGACGGTGGAGCAGTTCAACTCCCGTAACGAGCTTTCCAAGCTGCATACGGGCAAGCGGCTCGGATACGAATTCGAGTGCGAAGACAAGTGACGTCCGCTTCCCGGAGGAGCCGGTTCTGTAAGAGCGGGGCATCCATTGCGGATGCCCCGCTCTTGTATAGAAGCTGTGTTTCCCTCTTTTATCTTGTTGTTCCGTTTCTGTCCATCCGTTGGTATATGCAGTCTGTATATCGTATTGTTCACTCTCTTTGTCTTATTTAAATTCGCGAAATGAACGATGCGTATGACGACGATGCGGTCGGTTGGGATTCGCTTGTCGGCTATCCCGACCCGAACGTCACCATTCCGGTGAGCTATGAAGCGTTCGTCGAAGAGTGGAATTCGGAAATGGTCTATGTTTTCGACCGGCAGGGGGACGTTGCGACGATTACGCAGACGTGCAGTGTCGTCAAGAATCTGGTCGAATACGATGTCGTGGTCGGCGACAGGTTGGTCGTCGAGCCGAAGCTCGGCTATGCATATACCATACGAAAACAGAAAGGAGACCGAGCTCGGCCGGGGTATCGACCGATACCGTTCATACCGTCTCCTATATGACTCGGTAGGACGGCGTAGGGCCGGTTTTCACGGCAGCGGGGCCGCCTTTCCGAAAGGCGGCCCCGCTGCCGTGTCAGTAGGTTTGTGTGTCGTTCCGCCTTCTGTTCCGGTTTGCCGCAGCCGGGATTCCGGTTCCGTACAGGGGAGACTGCGGATTACCAGCGCACCGGCTCCTTGCCGTGCCCGGCGAGGTATTCGTTGGCTTTCGAGAAGTGCCGGCAGCCGAAAAAGCCGTTGTTGGCGGAGAAGGGCGAGGGGTGCGGGCACTTGAGTATGAGGTTGCGCGTCGGGTCTACAATCGCCCCTTTGCGCTGTGCGTAACTGCCCCACAGCAGATAGACTATCCCCTCTTTTCGCTCCGAAATGGCTTTGACGACCGCATCGGTGACCTGCTCCCAGCCCTTGCCTGCATGGGAGGCGGCCTCGTGTGCCCGGACGGTCAGTACGGCGTTGAGCAGCAGCACCCCCTGTTCCGCCCAGCGGTCGAGGTTGCCGCTGGCCGGTATCGGTGCGCCGGTGTCGGCATTTATTTCGGTGAAGATGTTCCGCAGCGAAGGTGGAAACGGGACTCCGTCGTTCACCGAGAAGCAGAGTCCGTTGGCCTGTCCTTCGCCGTGGTAGGGGTCTTGTCCGATGATGACTACCTTCAGCGAGTCGAGGGGACATTTGTCGAATGCGCGGAAGATATTGCTGCCTCGCGGGAAAATCCTCCGCGATGCGTATTCCTGTTTGACGAATCCGATGAGCTCCTCGAAATAGGGCTTGTCGAATTCCGGTGCGAGTATCTCCTTCCAGTCCTGTGCTATCCTGACATCCATGGTTTACGATGGTTTGGCTCTGTCGTGTAATATAAACGTATGTGTGGGGGCACGCCGTGCGTCCCGCTACTACCCCGGTTATTTTCCGCTGCGCATCAGGTCGTAGAGCTCTACGATGCCCGCCAGCTTTCCGTCGCGGTCCACCACAATCAGCGAGTGTATCTTGTTGTCCTGCATCAGTTGTTCGGCATCCGTGAGGCGGTCGGCTACGCTGACCGTTTTCGGCGTGCGCGTCATGATTTCGTCCGCAGTGATGTCGAAGAACCGTGCCCCGTATTTCAGCATGGCGCGGCGCACGTCGCCGTCGGTGACGATGCCGGCTATCTTCCCTTCATCCAGAATGACGGCCACGCCCATGCGTGCGTCGCTGATGGTGATGATGACCTCGCCGAGTCTGCTGGAGGGTGAGGCCGTCGGCAGATGTTCGCTGCGCATGACGTCGCCTACGCGGGTGAGCAGCCGTCGGCCGAGACTGCCTCCCGGATGGAATCGGGCGAAGTCTTCGGCCCGGAATCCGCGTTCGTTCATCAGTGCCACGGCAAGCGCATCTCCCATGGCGAGCTGTGCCGTGGTGGAGCAGGTCGGAGCCAGGCTCAGCGGACAGGCTTCGCTTTTGACGGATACGTCGAGGTGGTAGGTGGAGTTTTTGGCCAGCGTCGAACCGGCGTTGCCCGTCATGGCGATTACCGTGTTGCCGCACTCCTGCAGGTAGGGGATGAGGCGCAGCACCTCGTCGGTCTGGCCGGAGTTGGAGAGTGCGAGCACGATGTCGCCCGCCTCTATCATGCCGAGGTCGCCGTGGTAGGCTTCCCCCGGATGGAGGAAGAACGACGGGGTACCGGTACTGGCCAGCGTGGCGGCTATCTTGCGGCCTACCAAGCCCGACTTGCCCATGCCGGTCACTATCACTTTGCCGTGCGTGGCGAGTATCGCGCGGACGGCTTTTTCAAAATCGTCTGTAAGCTGGCCAGCGAGCGACTGTACCGCTTCGGCCTCCGCCCTGAAGGTGTTCAGGGCACTCTCTTTTATCGGACTCATAGGAGTGAGGTTATGACTTTTTCAAGGTCGGAGAGGAAGAGCGAATTGGCAGCATCGCTGAGCGCCTCATCGGCCTGCGGATGTACTTCGAAGAAGTAGCCGTTGGCCCCGAATGCCTTGGCTGCAAGGGCCATGGGATGGACGAACTCGCGGTTGCCGCCGGTGATACCCCGTCCTGCGCCGGGCCGCTGCACCGAGTGGGTGCAGTCCATGATGACGCGCGGGGTGAATTCGAACATGTCGGGTATGTTGCGGAAGTCCACGATGAGGTTGTTGTAGCCGAACATATTTCCGCGTTCGGTGAGCCATACTTCGCTGCCGCCCGATTCCCTGACCTTCTGGACTGGATAGAACATATCCTTGCCGGAGAGGAACTGCGCCTTCTTGATGTTGACCGTCCGACCGGTTTTCGCTGCGGCAACGAGCAGGTCGGTCTGGCGGCACAGGAAGGCCGGTATCTGGATGATGTCGACTACCTCTCCTGCCGGCTGGGCCTGCCAGGCTTCGTGGATGTCGGTGAGAATGCGCAGGCCGTACCTGCTCTTGATGTCTGCGAGCATTTGCAGTCCCTTCTCCAAGCCCGGTCCGCGGAACGAGCTGAGGGATGTACGGTTGGCTTTGTCGAAGGAGGCTTTGAAGATGATTTCTGCGCCCGATTGCTGATGCAGGCGGACGAGTTCCGCCGCTACCGTGTCGAGCAGTTCGCTGCTCTCTATCACACACGGCCCGGCGATGAATATGGGATTCGTTGCTTCGGTCATTATCGGTTCGTTAATATCCGTAAAGGTATTAAAAATTCCGCAATTGTGTAGTTTGGCTGGCGGATATGGCTGTTTATCCGTATTATTGCGGGGAAGGGGGCGGTGCGGTTTCCCCGTCCGTCAGCCAGACGCATACGGTGTCTCCGCCCGTGAAGGCGTGCATGGGGTACTCCCGCCAGGTTCCGTCGGTGCTGCGGATGGCACCCATGAGGGTACCCGCGTCCGGTTCCGCCCGCAGTACGCGCAGGTCTTCGATGAGGCCGAGCCCTGTACGGCCGGAGAATTTGTAGAGGGTCTCTTTGGCGCACCACAGTATGGGGAGGAAGAGTGCTGTGTCGCTGCACGACATGGATGCCTCTTCCGGGGAGACAAAGCGTGCTGCGATTCGGCGGAAGTTTCTGTCCTGGCGTTCGATATCTATTGCACACCGCCATTCCGAAAGGATGACGGCTGCTTCGCTGTCGGTGTGGGATACCCCTATCTGCGGGCCGCCGCCTTGTAGATACGGTGCCCCGGCAGGCGTATAGGCGATGGGAAAATCTCCGGCGAAACGGCGGACGATGCTTCGCCAGGCGGTCTGCTCGCTACGCCGTTTGTCGCAGGTCAGCGAGGCGATGTGTCTCCGGTCGCTTTCCGTCAGCAGGGAAGCGGCTGCTGCCGTAACCGGCAGCGGGGTGATGACCAGCGTCGTATCCGCCGATTGCCATACCTTTTCCTTTCGTACCGTTTCCATGCGGTCGGTGGTATCCGTTATTATCGTTCGTGTCGGTTTGTCCGTCGTTTCGTCTGTTGTCCGTTGCTCTGCCTGTCTTCGGACGGTATCGTAATTTTCCAGCTGCCTGATGTGGCGGGGCCGGAGAACGGGGAGCGACAGTCGGGTTGCCGTTCTGTTGTCCCTTTTCCGCATATGGGGTGGAAGGTCAGTTTGCTTCCCTTTGCGGTGTCGGTTCCGTCGTTTCGGGAAGTTTTATCCTTATCTTTTCGATGCGGTGCTTCTCTACGGATTCTACGGTGAAGGTGATGCCGTGCGAAGTGATGGAATCCCCCTTTTTGAGAAAATCGCGTTTGATTTCGAGCATCAGCCCTGCGATGGTTTCGGCCTCTCCTTTCACGTCGTCGAACGTATCGTCGTCGAGTTGCATCACGTCGAGGAAATCGTAGATATGCGTTTTGCCGTCGAAGATGTAGGTGCCGTCGGCCAGTCGGCGGTAGAAGGTTTCGTCCTTGTCGCTTTCGTCGGTTATTTCACCCACTATCTCCTCGAGGATGTCTTCCAGCGAGAGCAGGCCGAGCGTGGAGCCGTACTCGTCCACGACGATGGCCATGTGTACCTTGTTGCTCTGGAACTCTTCGAGCAGGTCGTTTATCTTTTTGTGTTCCGGTATGTAGTAGGCTTCCCGTAACTGTTTCTGCCATTGGAAGTCGTCGCTCTCGCCGATGAACGGCAGCATATCTTTTACGTAGAGAATGCCTTCTATGTTATCGATGCTGTCGCGGTAGGCGGGAATGCGGGAGAATCCCGATTCCACGATGGTGTTGCGCACTTCGTTGAATCCCCACTCCACGTTCACTGCCGTGATGTCGAGCCTCGGCTGCATGATGTCTTCGACATTGGTATTGACGAAATCGACGATTCCGGTGAGCATCTTCTTCTCTTCGCTGCTCTGGTTCTGCGTCATTTCGAGGGCGTCCGACAGTTCGTCCATCGAGATGTTCGTATGGCTTTTCGCGGCCCGTCGGTTGAACCGTTCGCCCAGTTTGACGAGTATCCACGACAGCGGCTTGAAGGCCGACCTGACCCCGAGCAGCGGGACGGCGATGATACTGGCGAAACGGAGGGGAAAGTGCGATGCGGTCACCTTCGGGATGATTTCGCCGAACAGCAGGAGAATGAAGGTGACGAGCACCGTTTTGAATGCGAAGTTCCACCCTGCTGAGGTGAATGTGACCAGGGAGTCGATGATGTTGTTTGAGAGAATGACGATGATGATATTGACGAGATTGTTGAGTATCAATATCGTTGCCAGCGTGTAATCCTCCGTGGACAGAAGTTTCAGGATAGCTTCGTCGCTTTTGTTCCCACGGTTTTTGACCGTCCGGATGTCGCCGGGCGACAGCGAAAAGAGGGCCGTCTCCGAACCGGAAGCGAAGGCCGATATACATATCAGGACGGCCAGGATGACGAGGCTTATGATGTCCGAACCGTCGAAGCCCTTATAAAGGAATATGCTGCAAAAATGTATCAAAATTCATCCGTATTGGTTCCTTCCCGGTGCGTGCCGTACCGGGAAGCGGCGTTTGCTGCCGTTCCGGTATCCGGACGGCGGAGCGTCAGTGCTGGCCGAACAGGTCGTTTTCGGGCTGTTCCGCCTGCTGCGGTGCGTCGGTCTCGTCCTTCATCGAGACTTTCGATATCTTGCCGCTGCCTGGGACGGCGTTGGTGAGCCGGACATTGCGGCGTATGTAGGCCGGGGTGGCGAGGTATTTTTCGATGTCGCCGAGCCGGTTGGTCTTCCGGACGTGGATGACGTTGGCGTTTGTCTGCGGTTTGCGGCCCGCCGTATGGAAAATTCCGCCGGTTGCCGGCCGTTCCGCGGCCTGCTGCTGTCCCTGTTGGGTTCCGAGTGCATTCACGTTGTCGAAGCCGGTCGCTACGATGGTGAGCACGATTTCATCGTCGAGCGAAGGGTCTACACCGGCTCCCCAGATGATGTTGGCCGAGTGCGGGTCGCCGATGCCGCGGCTCGCCTTGCGCTGAATCATCTCCAGTACGGAAGTGGCTTCGTCGAAACTTATCTGTCCCGGGCTGTACGAGAGGTTGAAGAGGATGTCCCGTGCCCCCTTTATCTCCTGATGGTTGAGCAGCGGGGAGGAGAGCGCCGCCTCGGTCACTTTGGCTATCTTGTCTTCGCCGCTGGCCCGGCCCGAACCCATGAGCGCCATGCCGCCGTCGGTCATGACGGCCTTCACGTCGGCGAAGTCCACGTTTACAT
>OJOR01000471.1_pt1 | contig 9965 bp, 8 predicted proteins | sample 1598251 | NCBI WGS metagenome assembly OJOR01 (sample SAMN03922467, study PRJEB24848) | human gut metagenome | isolation source: stool sample | host: Homo sapiens | place: Germany | collected 2010-11 | reverse complement strand
ACTTGAACGGGATATTGGATAAGATAGCGTATTAAAAAGACATCTGTTCTTTTTTTGTTTCTATCACCACAAACCATTTATTTTCAACGGTTTGTGGTGTAAAAGGATCCGTAATTCCCCTTAACTGGTATGTATGTGGATTTTTACCATTGTTTCTGAAGACTCATAGATTTTCCTTCTTGATGTGTCCTACATGATGGTTCATCCATTTACTTCATTTACAAGGCCTTATCGTGCAAACACTTAGTTGAATTTATAGTTTCACCAAGGTGAAGCAATCGTATCACTTGGGTGACTACGCCTCTCCACTTAGGTGCCAATGTATTGTCACCTAGGTGAAACAACAAAAAAAAACAGACAAAAGATAAGCATTCGGGCTTGTACGTGTTTTTTCCAGTCATAACAAAATCAAAAGCCTGGAGAGAAATACATAAGAGGCCGAATGCTTACAGTTCTTCCATAAACTTGACCGACGAGTGAACAATGCTCCAATCCATATATTCCCACGCAGGGTGTGACCATCTTCGATATTGCCGAATACTGGGCCATTGATGTTTCAATCCACACACCCACGTAGGGTGTGACATCCTATACCTTAGGTACATAACATGGTACTGGAGGTTTCAATCCACACACCCACGTAGGGTGTGACTTGACTATGGTTTTGAAAACAATCACATGTGGGTGTTTCAATCCACACACCCACGTAGGGTGTGACTGCCAGGAAGAAACAAATATAGTAAATATCATGGCGTTTCAATCCACACACCCACGTAGGGTGTGACTTTTCCTAACCTTAAAAAAAATGATAATAGAGGTTTCAATCCACACACCCACGTAGGGTGTGACTATCATAGGTTAGCGTAACAAACCAACAATGTTCGTTTCAATCCACACACCCACGTAGGGTGTGACAGAACCATAGCCAAGCATATCAAGCAACTTACAAGTTTCAATCCACACACCCACGTAGGGTGTGACTCTATATCTAATAACATATTATAAATCAGCAAGTTTAATCCACTGTTATGCGAATCATCATTATTATTCAACTTCATAACGAAGAAATACTTTACAAATAATTTAATCTACTGATTATTAACACATGCGAAGATACTACTTTTTTTGTAACACACCACATTCGCATTATATTATAAGAGCCTCCTCAAGTTTATACGCCGTTTCAACACCTATTACTTCCACCCTCTTATTCTCATTTTTACTAAGAATATAAAAACGAACACTATCAAGAGACATATCAATAATATCCCTAACTCTCCCTTTTAGAAGAGAATATTGCGCTTCCGTCACTACACACTCAAAGACTGAGTTCTGCACCCTCTGTCCATAATCCAGACAAGCCTTGGCCACACATCGTAAACGGCGAGCCCCCTCTTTGCTTGTAGTATCCACATCGTAAGTCACAAGAATGTACATAATTAAAAATCATTTTATAAGAAATACCGGATAATCGTCAATATCCTGCCTGATATATCTTGCCATTAACATAGCCTGCACATAAGGCAGAAGCCCTATTTCAACTTTTTCATTAAGATAAGGATGAATTATCACTTCCCTTTTCCTTGCCTGCCATGCAGTAATAAAAGTCTTTTTCCCTTTATCTGTCATAACAACCCCATTATCACCTTGGAACAAGAAGTCTTTTACTGAAATCTGTCTTTTATTAATCAACGACAAAATAAAACGGTCGCCAAGGTAAGCACGTAACTCTTCCATCATATCTAAAGCCAACGACGTGCGCCCTGGACGGAGTGTATGGAGAAACCCGACGTATGGATCAAGGCCAACAGTTTCGAGAGCGGCCGCAACATCATTGGCTATCAACGTATATGCAAAAGACAACATGGCATTCACCGCATCCTTGGGAGGACGACGATTGCGACCATGAAATGGGAAATCAGTCTTCTGATTAAGTATCAAGATTGGCAATACCTCAAAATAGGCATTCGAAGCCATCCCCTCATAACCAATTAATTCCGTCTTATCTTGAGCCTTCAAAGCATCACGCTTGGCACGTTCCAATACTTGCACCGCCCTATTAATGTCTTCATTCTCACCATAATCACGAATATATCTCCTCAATATATTGCGATAGTTTTGAATCTTACCACCAATCATCAACCTAACCACATGCAACGACCAAGATGCATCGTCCGACAATTGGTACTGCTTTTTGCGTAACAGAACATTTCCTTTCGTAGCACCTTGAACCCTGCTGATGAATCTGCCTTGTGGAGAAAGAAATGTGAGTGATATACCATTGTCACTACACAATTTCATCACACCGGGACTTGCGCCCATATATCCGAACGTAACGATGCCCTCTATATTTATGACAGGAATACGAAACACCTCCTCCTGCTGAACAGATATAACGACATTCAGCCCATCCTTACTAAGATACGCTTCCGGTGTCGTCACATACAAAGTATTCAATAGTTTTCTCATAGATACAGATTTTTAGTAAGGTAATTATCTACCGAAGTACAATTATTTACCATTTCCGGCATGCAGATATCTTTCAGCGAGCACTTGTCACAATGTTTCCCATATTCAGCCTTCGGGATAACCGCTTTACTAAATATATCGTGCATATCCCGGGCACATTGTCTGACTATATCTCGCAGTTCCTCCGTTATATCCACATTAACCCGATGGCGAAGCTCCCCATAAAAGAAAGCGCCGTATGGTATATGGATAGCATACATTTCTTCTATGCACATGATTTGTGCTGCCAACTGCACTTCATCCACCTCGTTTCTTTTCGGTTTGCCATGCTTATACTCCACAGCAACCGGTTGCCATCGCCCCGGATAGTTGGGATGCAAAATCGTATTTTCAAAAGATGAGGAAGGAAGTAACTCTATGGCATCAGAGATTCCATAGAGTCCAAGTTCACGCGAAGCGATATTCACCGCACGCAATGTTATCTGGTCACCACACTTTTGTCTATAAAACGGATCATCTACATGCTTGTGCAGAATCTGTCCTTCGATGGTGAGACGATTATCGCCCCATTGCTGCTCAATGTGTATCAAAGCCCATTGCCGGGGACAGAACCTAAAGTGCTGAATCCCCGACAACATAAGCATATCGTCTTCATTGTACATACGATGGAATTATATCAGTTCCTCAATAGTTACATTTGATGGAGCATTCTCCTTATCTATAGTAACTGAATAGTCGATGAATGAGCGTGGTGCTCCATCGCAGACTTTCTCCACTTTTACCAATTCAAACAACTTGTTGGCGGGAGCATTACCCAATATGGAGTCATGCTTGAAGACTATCAGTTTTTGAGCACTCATCAATCCACGTGCCGCCGAACGATCCACATCGAACATGTTCTTTAAAGCTTCCCAAAATAGTTCAAGGTCTTCTTCAGAAAATCCTGTCTGTTGTGCCAAGTTAGCGGAGATGAAGCCGTGACAGACATAGAGGCCATAAGGAATGGTCGCTTTACGTCCCATTGTACGATTGCCACCATCTTGTTTTTCCGCTTCTTTCTCTGTTGCTACTGCCATACGAGTTATAGAATGTTCCGCTACAGCAATTGGATCTATAGAACGAGCAAAGGTGAACTGGATAGGACCACGAACTTGACCCGCATTTTTACCTGTTGACATAACTGCACCAAATGTTCTGATATCGAAGTAATTATTACACATAAAACGACGTGCTGCTTCTATTTTGTCCTTTGCATTTTTTACTTCTGAATCATCATGTGCATTATCAATCAAAGTATTCAGGACTGCCTTCTCTTTGATAAATATATCAAAGCCATTCACAAGCCCTTTTGCTATTTGTACATAATTACGAACCTTGCGTTTCAAGCAGACATCCGTAACAAGTCCCATACCTGTTTCGGCATCCACACGTGGTAGATTACCCGCATCCGGATCACCATTTGGGTTACCATCTTTTACATCAAATATGTAAACGAAATCAATTCTATTCTTTAGTTCTGACATAACTTTATATTTTTAAAATTATTATTCCATTTCTTTATTTTCCTTACTCATAAAAAGGTCTTGACGTTGGTGATAATATCCCACAAAGAACCGTCCTTGATCTTGCAGGTTAAGATGTGGAGGAAATCCTTTTGCATCAAGTTTGGATATAATTTCCTGTTTCAGCTTCTCATAGAACACTTGTCCACCCGGATTCAACTTCTCTATATGATGAGTAGAAAGATTGAGCACCGTGGCAAAAACCATGGAAGGAGTTGCTGATGCAGCATTCATATAGCGTTCTCGAATGGAATGAATACCATTGGCATCCTCCTGTATCTTGTCAAGTACGGCAAATAGCCTTCCACAAAGATACCCTTGATTTTGATTTTCTTTGTCTAACATAACATCTAATTTTTTATGGTTGTTATTTTCGTTTAGTCTGTTGAGATATGCCTTGATGATAGCAGCACGCACTATATTGACGGATTGTTCTGCACGTATGCGACGAATACATGCTTGAAAGAGAGAAGCCGGATACGGCAACCCTTGAAATATGCTTCTCACCACAGCATCAGGAAGGTTGGGAGTCGCATCACTTGACTTTCCTCCAAGAGTAACATTTCCAAGAATGGAATGCAGTCCCACGTACGGCTTCTTATCTTTGCGAGTGTCAACCATCTCCATATCCGTAAAATGTTTACTTATCAAACCTGCAAACTCACGCAAAGGCATCTCATTCCAATATACTACCGCAATTCTTGCCGAATTGGGAGCCAAACCCAAAATGAAGAATTTGTCATCATCGTTTGCCGATAATTTTCCGTTATAGATAGACTGGAAAGTATCATATACTAACTTTATGCGCCTGTTTGAGTCGTCATTTTCTTCTTCAATCCGCCCCAACAAAGAAAATAGACTATTTTCGGACTCTTTTGAAGCCTCGCTATTGGAGGAAGCCCAGAAAAGATAAGTACGTGAGCCCACCATAAACTTATTGTGAGAATCCGAACGCAGCAAATGATTCAATGCGGTTGTATATGCAAATTCAGCTTCTTCTGATATTGGAGCATTGTATCCTTTAGATTTCCCATACGAATCATACCCGGAATTAACTTGAAATGCAACTAGTTTAGCTGTTTCTTGGCTTCCAAGTATCTTTGTAGCAGTTGTAATCTCTACAACTTTTGAATATCTCCCTGTTATCAAACAAAGATTTCCTGCCACGCCATGATTCTCGTCAAACAAATTTATCAATTCCCTTTTCGAAGCCACTATTTTCGTATCCCCTTCTATAAGGAAAGAAAAGGTAGAATATTTCTTATTAAGATTTTTGGCTATATCATCCCATAAAGAATCTTTCTGCATAGCCCCAACTATAAAAGAATGGTCTTGCTGATAAAATGCATAAACAGCTTTTATGTCCTCATTATCCGGAAAAGCATCATATATATCTTTTACTTTCGCCTTAAATACTTCAAAGTACTTACGTATCTTTTCCATATCCCCCTTATCGGAATAACCAAATACATATTTACTATTGTCATACAAATAGTTTGCAACAGGGGCACTTGACCGGCTAACACTTTTCTTAACAAGAAACTGCTGTGCCGACTTCTTATCTATGCGCCTGTCTTCAAAGCGCAGAAATTTTCCACATCTATCAATAACAATAATAAATCCAATCTCTTTGTATTCTAAACCAAAAGGGGCCACATCATCTCCACTCCGATGATAATAATCATATAATGCTTTCAATATCATCTCAACACCTCCTCACTATCTTTATCCGGTACAACAATCACTCCCTTTTTCATTTGGGCTCTATAAAACATTGCATCCGGTTTGTGTGGATTTCCCTCAAAGTCCATATCATAAAGCATAATACCGAAATCTCTGTCTTCGGCTAAGGGATAATCAAGATTATCAGTACTTTCAATATACTTCCAGTTTGCAGAAAACTCACGACATCCGAGATAGGGCTGCGTAAAACATTGCCCTTGTGATGCCCTGCGTTCGAACATCTGATAATACTTCATAGGATTCTCGTCGGCACTTGGCTGATGCTTGGCAAAAGCCTCTTTCGGACGGTCTTTTACCGGAATAAATACTAACTTAGCATAAATTCGGTAACGCACATCCAGCAGAAGCAACGTGTTCTTCTGCTGACGTTTATCTTCAATAATGATAGGTGATTTACTGGCAACTGCCCCCACCTCATTCCGTCTAATGGTAGCCCATTTAATAGGCCTGAGTACCTCAATCTTGGTTATCTGCCAACGCATGGCATAACGTTTAAACAGTATCGCTTCAAAGATGGCGCGTGCCGCCGATGGCGTAATGACATCATAACTCACACGCTCTACTTTCAACTCCGGACGAGTGAAACAAGCCCAATCGCCCCACACCTCCAGACAATATTCTTTATCTGTATATTCCATATCATTCATCGTTTTCCTTGTTTTCCAATAAATCTTCTGGTTTCTGACCTTCAAAAAACCTTTTTGCCGACAAGGGAGTTACCACTTCACGACCGGTTTTTTGCTCCAACTGTTCGCGTGCCACACGAGCCACATCACCACCATCAGCCGCACACTGCATATTTTCACCCAATGTCTGAGGATTTTTAGCTTTAGTAATACTTGTCGTAGAGAGTTCGGCCAGCATATTAAGAACCAATTCTTCATTGGTCATATTGTCCCGGAGATTTTCTTTCTTCAAGCCCTTGAACTGTTTGTACTCCTTTGCCGACTTTCCGGTCCATTGCTGATAGATAATGTCTGTAAGAGTAGCATATTGAACACCTTCCTCTACATTATGTAGTTTCCATTGATCTGTAAGATCTTTACGGATTTCAATGCTCTTCAAGCGTTGGTTTATCCAGTTGTCAGAGTAACCAAGTCGCTTGTAGTCCATCATAGCTTGCTCAATACTCAACTCAGGGTCTTGCATCTGATCAAGACGTTCGGATGCTACATGTGCCATCCATTGCTTGAACGGTTCTGCCTTGGGAGATGGGATAGACTGAATGATACGTAGTAGTTGTTCTGTATCAGCCACATCTGTAAGTCGCATCTTACCGTCTGTGGCTTTCATTTTCAAACCGTGACAATTTGTCACGGTTTCATTTCCCTCTTCTTTAAGTCTTTGCTTTAACTTACGCCAATAAGCAGTTGCATCAACACTGTCTGTTAAAACTGACACCACATCAACTATCGAAAAATACCATTTTTCCTTTTCATCATCCCACACGGTGCGGACTTTACGTTCTTCAAACAATTTCAATGTTTCTTTCTTTGTCATATCCGTTTCTTTATATCATTAATACTTCCTCCAGCCAATGGTTATCAAGGCTGAGACCTGTGGTTTTATTATACTGAGACCTGTCTGCCAATACATATATTCCTTCCAATATTTCTTCGACAAGCCCATAGCCTTTCAGTTGCTTAAAATCATAGGAACGGATGCCTACAGTAAATTTCGCCAATTGCTTCACCAACGAGTAGGTACACCCCGATTCTTTCAACTGCTCTATAAGTTCCATGCTGTTTTCCCAATTTACGATAACATTTATACTTGTATCATCAATCAGGCGAAATTCTTTTGATGCAGTTTCAAAACATAACTCAGTAGGTTTGTAAAGCCAGTGCTTTATATCCTTTTCATCAAATGTTTGTTTTCTGCTATACAATTGACAAAAATACGCTTTCATGGTAGAAGGAGCAAACCAATCACTATCTTCCGGCAAATTCAACCGAGCATTGTTGGAGTCAGCCATTGAACCGAAGGGGTTTCGCTTCTCTGCAGCCAGACTGAACACAAATGTATGTCCCATGGCACTTCGTCCTTCCCGATTGCACCGTCCCGCTGCTTGCAATACAGAATCGAGTCCTGCTTCTTGACGGAACACAACCGGAAAGTCTATATCCACACCGGCCTCCACAAGCTGGGTTGCAATGACCCTGACAATCGGCTGCGACTCATCCTTCAATAAAGTTTTTATTTTACCAATAGTTTCGTGTAAGTGGGCAGGGCACATCATTCTAGACAAATGCAATTTCACTCCGTCATTGGGCAAACGGTCATACAGCTCTTTGGCATCTTTACGAGTGTTCACTATGCACAACACCTTATTATATTCAGACACCTTTGCAGCTATCTCATCGTATGTTCTTCCTGTATCATCGATTGCCAACTTCACACGGCGAAGTTGGTCATGCAAAGCAAATTCTTCCGGAATAATTTCCTTGATATGTTCTATTCCCTTAAAATTAGCTTTAGGATTTGTTCCTTCTATCAGACCACTCAGTACCGGCTGGCTTGCCGTGGTAAACAATACCGAAACCCCGAACATTTCCTGATACGCTTTCAGCGCATCGACTATCGGCCGCAAGAAGCCGGTTGGCAACATCTGAACCTCATCCAAAACAAGAATTGAATTTGCCATGTTGTGCAGTTTGCGGCAATCAGATGTTTTATTGCTAAACATAGATTCAAAAAGCTGTACATTGGTAGTGACAATAATGGGATAGTCCCAATTCTCTGTAGCCAATTTTGCTTTTTCCCTATTTTCCTCGTCCTTAATATCATCGGGGTCGAAATTACTATGATGCTCCAATACATTTTCTTCACCAAAGATTTCCTTCAAAAGCCCTGCCATTTGCACAATGATACTGGTATATGGGATGGCGATGATGATACGATTCATTGAATGGCTTACAGCATGCTTCATGGCCCATAACAAAGAAGAAAGTGTTTTACCGCCTCCCGTCGGAACTGTAAGACTATAAAATCCTTTTTCGCTTGAAGAAGTTCTACTGCATTGTTCTTTCACTTGCTGGCGGATGCGGTTCACTTTCGTATCAGCTGCATTCGATTGCAGTTTTTGCATATATGCCTCCAGTTGTGGAAACAAATCGACAAGCGTAGCCAAATTTCCCCGCTTCCGCCATGACTCTACATCCATAAACCGTTCTGTATCGAGCCGGTCGGCATCTACAAGACAGGAAAAAAGCATACGGGAAAGGTGATGAAAGTGTTTCCATTCAACCTTTGATTTAGAAAAAGGTGAATCAATAAATTCTTGGAATAATAAAGGTTTGTTTATGCTAATGTCACCCTCGTTTATTTCTTTGGATAATAGCCTCTCTTTCAATATGTTTTCCACATCCCCGAAATCATGTAACCCCGTGTGATGAGAAATAATTTGGTTTACAAGAAGATGGGAAACATCCTTTCCCATAAGTTCTTTTGCCAATATTCCACCCACAAAAGCATGGGTATGATCATCATAGCGCTTCTTGTCACTCGTAGGCAAACCATTCATCTTGCGTATGTATTGCTGGAATGCCGCCCATTCCTTTCCTTTATCATGAAGTAGGCCGAGCGCACGCCCCCAAGAAGGAAGTCCGAACTGCCCGGCGAAGGATGCCGCCATATCAGCAACCCCCTTTTGATGTTCATCATTGGTTTGTATCATCCATTGACCATTATCCCTATTTTGATACAAATGGGATATCAACTGATTTTCCTCTATCATCTGATTAAATTTATAAGGCTAACATTCCACAAATATAGTGAATAATATCAGACTCTCGCAAAAGAAAATCATATTTCAAGTCAGCTCCATCAGTTTTCATCCTTAAAACAAGAAATACAACCAACAACGACAAGAACAGGCATTCCGCTTTGTCGCCTCTACGCGGAAAAAAGAGAACAAACCATTTCGGGGGAATACAAAAATTTCCGTCACTACATCTCTTTTAGAATCAGTAAGATGTAGTGACGGAAGAAAAAACAATCTGATTATCCACATAGGTAATCCAGCATTTATATTTCAATACAAATAACGTATAAAGCAAACGTTATCGGGCATTCCCATGTGATGCAATCATCCATCAATGAAACTTTTATAATATGATTGCAGATAATTAGTAAACATCAAGCTTTCACCACCGCCAGCAACTCATCCGGTGTAACCAGTGACTGCTCGCC
>OJOR01000461.1_pt1 | contig 10117 bp, 10 predicted proteins | sample 1598251 | NCBI WGS metagenome assembly OJOR01 (sample SAMN03922467, study PRJEB24848) | human gut metagenome | isolation source: stool sample | host: Homo sapiens | place: Germany | collected 2010-11 | reverse complement strand
TGTCAACGATATAGCGTTATTATAGCACAAACTTATGAATTTTTCTACCTCTTAGATCCTCCGGTCTATATGACTTGGAGGATTTTTTATTTTTATTCTTCAAGAACGTCCTTTTAGTTATCTTCCCGTGGCTATTAGTTAGAGGGAAATTTAAAAATTTTTCTTGAAGGGGTAAAAAAGCAAACATTTTTCTTTGCCTGTAACTTGTAAGGAAAAAAGATTTTAAGAATTGGTACTTAAACGTATCGGTTTTGTCCTTCCACTATTGAAGACGAAATAAAGGAGGGAATTCATATGGTAAAAGCTGAAAATATACCGCCATATCTAAAAGCAAATGCCAAATGGTGCAACTGGAGGTACGAGAATAGAGATTCTGGAATGACAAAAGTTCCATACAATCCAATGACTAACGCTCACGCTTCAGTGAAAATCCCAAGCTCTTTTACTGACTTTGATTCAGTAATTAATGCACTGAATGGTTACGATGGTATTGGAATTCGTGTGGACGGTAAGTTGATTGCTATTGACCTAGACCACTGTATTGAAGACGGAAAGCTCAGTTCTTGGGCTGAAGATATTACATCTCATTTCGGAAATACATACATAGAGATAAGTCCTAGCGGAGCAGGACTGCGTATCATCGTATTTGCATCTGACGCTTATGTCTATGACAAAGACACTTACCATGTCAAGAAAGGTGATATTGAGGTTTATGTTGCAGGTGCTACCAATCGATTTGTCACTATCACAGGTGATGTATATCTTAAAAATGAAATAGCAGAAAATACAGATGGTTTACAGTGGCTGCTTGATACATATATGAAAAGAAAAGTACCGACAATTAACGATTTGAATTTTGAAAACAGGCCATCCCTGTTATCTGATGAAAGTGTCATTGCTAAAGCAACGGTATCTAAGCAAAGTGAGAAATTTCAAAAGCTGTGGCACGGTGATATTTCCGATTATCCGTCACAGAGTGAAGCAGACTTAGGACTTGTATCTATACTCTCATTCTATTGCAACGGAAATAAAGAACAGATTGACAGAATGTTTCGTGAGTCTGCCTTGTTTCGTAGCAAATGGGACGAAAGACATGGAAGCAAAACTTATGGAGAAATGACGATAGATAAAGCATTGTCGGGTATGAAAAACTTCTATTCTCCGATAGTTCCTGCTCCTGCAAATGAAGATTTTGATGATGAAATGAATAGGCTTATTGCTTTAAATCCTGAAGATATTACAAAGTATCCTTGGACGGATATCGGTGCAGGAATGCTTTTTGCAGATTTTTATAGAAACTGTCTTCGCTATGTGCCTGAGCGAAAGTCGTGGTTTTATTACGAAAACGGCATATGGAAACAGGATGTCGGCGGACTGAAAGCCATGAAGTTATGTATGAATCTTGCAAATCTTCTACATATGTATGCTTTGAAAATTACAGACGAGCATAAACGAAAAAGCTATATGGACTATTCCAAACGATGGCAGTCACATGGGTGCAGAGTCAATATTCTAAAAGATGCACAGGTGTATCATCCCATTTCCGTATCAGAATTTGATACCGATCCATATATCTTCAACTGTAAAAACGGAACACTTCGTGTGGATACCTTTGAATGTCTGGAGCATAAAAGCAGTGATAAATTAACGAAATTTTCCAATGTCATATATGACCCAAATGCCAAAAGTCATAGATGGGATAAGTTTATCTCAGAGATCATGTCCGGAGATAAGGAAAAAGCAAAATTTCTGCAGAAACTATTTGGTTACGGACTTACAGGAGATACAAGACATGAGTGTATGACCATTCTCTATGGTGCAAGTACACGCAATGGCAAAGGAACACTCTGTGAAAGTGTATTAAAGGTACTTGGCTCTTATGGTTGTACGGCAAGGCCCGAAACACTTGCTCAAAAGAATAATGCAAACAGTTCTCAGCCAACCGAAGACATTGCCCGTCTTGCAGGAGTGCGATTTGTCAATATCTCGGAACCCGGTAAAGGACTTGTCCTTAATGCTGCACAGGTAAAAAGTATGACAGGTAATGACACAATAAATGCCCGTTTTCTTCATGAGAACAGTTTTGATTTTCAGCCATTGTTCAAACTTTACATCAATACCAATTATCTGCCTGCAGTCAATGATACGACCATTTTTACAAGTGGTCGAGTCATCATTGTTCCTTTTGAAAGGCATTTTGATGAGTCGGAACAGGACAAGTCTTTAAAGCAGGAATTTTCAAAGCCAGAAGTACAAAGTGCTATTTTGAATTGGCTACTTGAAGGTTATGCACTACTACAAAAAGAAGGACTTGTACTTCCACAGTCCGTAAAAGATGCAACGGCAAGATATCAGCATGACAGCGATAAGATGGTCCTCTTTATGGAAGACTGCATGGAACAAGGGGACTTTGAAGAAAGGACTTCTTCTGTATACAGACGCTATAAGGATTGGTGCGCCGAGAACGGTCACTATGCCGAAAGCATGAAGAACTTTAAACAAAGCCTTGAAACCGTGGCAACCGTAGTCAGGAAAAGACCGAAAGGTGGCGGAGAAAAAACCACAATGGTCACAGGGTACAGATTGCTTTCGGATTTTCTTGAATAAGTATTTGGGGCATTGTGGCAAGTATATACAGTTAATTTAAAATTCTACTCTCTATAGAGAAAATATATATTTATCTGCCCCATTGCCCCAACTGTGAAGACCTGCAAATAAAAGTCAAGCCCTAAAATGAAAAAACAGAAAAAATTTTCTGAATAAAAATTGGTACGACAAAAAGACTGCCTCAGCAGCCTAAAAAAATAAAAGTGGGTTGGCAACCTTGACAGAACATCATAAAAATGCCCTGTATGTCGTGCCGACGGTGAGGAACTCATGAATAGACAAATCCAGTTACCGTCGAGTCAGCCATTTTAGCATTTTTATGATAACCTGTCAAGGTCAAGCGGCTGCGCCGTGCCTGGGTTGTCCCCGGTTCAGAATCTATGAATAGACAATCATGTAAGGGGTGTTTCTGTAGTATGTAGTACTTCTTTTACTTTCGCATAATAAATGCGCAGAAACTTGTTTGCAGCTGCGTTCATGTACGAGTAATAGTGCTTGCCTTCTGACTGTTTCCTGATCAGGAAATCATAAACAGGATTGTCCTGTGGCTTATTCTGCAGCAGTACCTTCATAATAATGAACAACGTGCGTCGGAGAGCTCCGGAACCTTTCTTTGTCATCGGATTTGATCTGGTAGTTTTCTGACCTGAATCGTTATTCTCGCTGTCATAGCCAAAATAAGCAGTAATTGCTTTTCTGCTGTGAAAACGTCTTGGATCTCCGATTTCAGCCATAAGCTGAGGACCTACAGCTTTTCCAACACCATACATATTCATTACAGTATCGTATTCGGGAAGCTGAGAAGCAACACGGTTCATTTCAGTCTGGATGGCATGACAGTTCTCTGTAGCAGAAACAAGCATTTTAGCAGCTTGTACAACAGAGAAAACTATTGCTTCATCAGAAGAAACGCTGCTGACACATTCCTTTGAAAAAGCGTATATTTTCTCACATGGTGATTCTGTGAAGTGATATGAGTTGTTGCTGCACCACTTCTTGTATTTCCTTGCAAAAGCCCTTATGGTAAGCTTGGAAATTATGTCACAGTGAGGGAATTCCAATACAAAGTCCACCCACTTTTCATGCCCATCTGATTCTCTGGAAGGTGATGTAAACAGTTTATTGACTCCCGGAAAAGTAAGGTCAAGCAACGAAATCAGATTATTATTCATCATGGTTTTCAACTTGATTGACTGCTGATATTGTCTGTTCAGCAGTTTTAAGGATTTTCTCAAATCTTCCTGAGGAGTATATTTCTTCGAGTCATGCCAGTAAGTTAACGCATATGAAGCGATTTTTACCGAATCCTTTTTATCTGTTTTTGGCTTTCTTAACGTGTTTCCACCGAAGTCACTTATCAACACAGGATTGACTACGGAAACAAATATATTTTGTTCGTGGAGGCAGCGGGCAATGGGTTCAAAATAGTTTCCAGTTGCCTCCATGACAACCTTTGTCTCACCAGGAAGTTTCTTGATTGAATCAGCTAACGCTCTTAAATCACTTCCGGTGTGAGCAACATCAAAAGGCGAAGCCACAACCTCACCATAAGGGCGAAGTACAGCAACTGTACTTTTACCTTTGGAAACATCAATACCTACTGCGTTCATAATAATCTACATCTCCTGATTTGATATTGTAATCGGGCAAACCATGCTTTACTCATTACCTATTCAATCTGTTTGGTGACACGAACGCACATTATTCTGTGGCTCAACCTGCATAAACCGAACGCTATAATGAAAGCATGGGTGACTGTCTTCGTTACGGGCGCTTTGTCCCAGGGAGGTGATCGTCAGTCCAATTACTGCTTTCAGTATAGCTTAAGTAACAAGTGCGTGTAAACCCTTACCGGCTTGTAAGGTCTTACCCGACTAATTATATTGTAACAGGAGGTGATGCGTATGTGCTAGATAACCTAAGAACATCAACGATTAAGGCAACAGCCTGGAAAGGAGCAGACACATGAGCAAATACAGATTTGATACATCTATCTTCGACCGATATGTACATGACATGAAACAAACAGCTCAATACCAGCCTGTGGTTATGCTTGCAAACCGTAAAGGAAAAGCTTTTCTTGTACAGTGCAGCACCAAGGCAGACCATGCTTGCTGGAGCATTGTCGGAGATTTATTCGATGCGACATTTCTATCCCGTAAGGACTTAGAAGATTTTATTATCAGCAACAACCTTCACGAGTGGACGGAAGAAGATGACAGGATATACAATAAAAAGCTTTCTAATTTCTGTCAGAACAAGTGTCGCATTGAACTTTAACCCCTAGGGGCGGTGCAAATCTCAACGCTTTCTTTTATCGTGGAACGGCGTGGGGTTTTGTGTACAAACAAGGCGAAATCAAAGGGGTAATTAAACCCAAATCAAACACATTAATTTTTTATGAGAAAATGGAGGAATTAACACATGAACATTGATAAGAAAGTTGCACATTATTTACGCAATACATGGATCGATTTTCAGACATTCTATATTCTGGATATCATCCCTCAAAACAAAGATGAGGCTGTTGTTATTCTTTGCCCACTATATCCAACTGAAGACAAAGTGTTCTTTGTCTGGTATCAGGGTAAACAGTATCCTTATCAGTCATTTGATCATATGATGGATGCACTTATAGAGTGCAGACATATCTCACCCGGAGAAGCTGATTCTCTTAAGAAAAAATATATTAACACCAATGCAAAGGAGATTTAAGATTATGAATTACGACACTTTTACAATTGAATCCGAATCCTACAGAAAAGCATTCTGGAACACGATGATGAAAGGAAAAGGTGTTCCGTATAGCACCATGGGAAAAGGAAACGCCGGAAGTGATATGTTCGTTATTCCATACGACAGTAATCGTATGTTTATGGATGCATTAAAGAAAGAATGTATCTTCAGAAATATCGGTACAAGCATTACCACTATTGACTCTGATTTGGATATTTGGCTTTCTGATAGTGATGAGCCAGCCGAATGGATAGTAAGCAATACCGACCGTTTTATCAAAGATGTAGCATCATCTTTCACTAAGAAAAAGGTGAAATGCCACAAACTTGCCATCATCGACAGAATGGATATGGATTTTATGCAGGATATGAAATTCGACATGGAAGACTTCCTTGTAAACCGCTTTGCTAAAAGATTTGGTAAAGCTGAGGAAGATGCATTTGTAAATGGTACTGGTGTAGATATGCCTACAGGAATTCTACACGATGCCGATGGTGCTGAGGCCGGAGTAACGGCAGAAGCACTTACCTATGATGATGTCATTGCACTTTACTTCTCGGCAAAACCAGAATATCGCACTAAGAGTGTATGGCTAATGAATGATGAAACTGCACAGAAGTTACGCACTCTTAAGGATAAGGACGGTAACTATATTTGGAATCACAGCAATGACACTATCATGAGCAGACCTGTGTACATCTGCAATGCAATGCCAAGCACAGATAAGATTATCGCATTTGGTGATTTCAGCTATTACTGGATCATCAACCGTATGCCAATCAGCGTACGTGCTTTAACAGAGTTATTTACCATGCACCATCAAGTGGGATATCTTGCACATGAGTATCTTGATGCAAAACTAATACGTTCTGAAGCTGTCAAGGTGCTTCAGCTTAAATAAGAACAAACGAAACGAGGTGGATTCAGTGGAAAGTAAATCCGGTGTAACTGAACTTCAGATCGGGAATACCTTATTCATCGTTGAGTACGAAACAAGTGATACGGCTACAGAAACAGCCTATGATAAGGTAAAAAGGCTTATTACAAGCCATGCAACCGACCATGAAAAGTTATCAGAAATAACACAATTATCAGCGTAATATAACTCGACTAATGCCGAATAGTACGGTAATATGACAATACCCTATATAGGGTGTTCCGCTTGAAGGCTGTCGGAAAGGAATAGAAAGTGAATAATTTAAACAGACAGCCTTATGATGCAGCCCCTGAAAAGAAAACTGCACTTTATTGCAGATTATCTCGTGATGATGAACTTCAGGGTGACAGCAACAGTATAAAGAATCAAAAAGCAATATTAAAAAAATACGCTGATGATAACGGATTTACTAAAACTGAATTTTTTGTTGATGACGGTGTGAGTGGTACAACCTTTGACAGACCGAGTTTTCAAAGAATGATAGCAGAAATGGACGCAGGTCATATCGCAACGATTATTGTAAAAGATATGAGCAGACTCGGTAGAGATTATCTCAAGGTAGGTTATTACACGGAGATTGCTTTTCCGGAAGCTGAAGTCAGATTTATTGCCATCAACAATGGAGTTGACAGTGCCAATCAGCAAGAAAGTGATTTTACACCATTTCTTAATATTATTAATGAATGGTACGCCAAGGACACGAGCAAGAAAATCAAAGCCGTGTTTAAGGCTAAGGGTGAATCGGGAAAGCCATTGTGTACAAATCCACCTTATGGATATATGAAAGGCCCTAAGGATAAGAATCATTGGATCTTGGATGAACCTGCCGCAGAGATCGTAAAAAGAATATTTCAACTATGTATTGAGGGATATGGTCCAAGTCAGATTGCAAAGAAACTTGAGAATGACAAGGTACTTACACCTTCATCCTATTTCAAAGAAATCGGCTTGTATCCGACAGCACCTACCACCGAAGAGCCTTATGCATGGGTGCCTAGGACGGTAGCAGATATTCTCGACAGGCAGGAATACCTTGGTCATACGATCAATTTCAAGACAAGGAAAAAATCCTATAAGTTAAAGAAAACAATCAAGAACGATCCATCAGAGTGGCAAATTTTCAAAAATACACATGAAGCTATTATTGATGAAGATACATTTCAGACGGTAAAGCGAATTCGTGACGGAAGACGCAGACCTACACCGCTCGGAGAAATGCCAGTATTGTCCGGCATGGTATTCTGTGCAGACTGTGGTTCAAAGTTATATCAAGTCAGAGGCAAAGACTGGAGTCATGACAAAGAATATATGGTCTGTGCCAACTATCGCAAACGAAGTAAAGACATCTGCACCTCTCATCAAATACGCAATGTGGATATTGAAAATGTCCTGCTTTACATGATTCAGCAGGTGACAGCGTTTGCTAGAGAGCATGAAGATGAGTTTGTTGAGATGGTTACAAAATCCAACGCCAAAGCAGTCGAACGTGAAATTCGTGAAAGCAAGAAAGAATACGAACAATCACAGACAAGGATCAGCAAGCTCGATACCATCATTCAAAAGTTGTACGAAGACAATGTTGAAGGTAAAATCAGTGATGAGCGTTTTGCGAAAATGTTAGCAACTTATGAAACCGAGCAGAATCTACTAACGCATCGTCTTGCAGAACTTCGACATATCATTGATGCAGCCAAACAGAAATCCTCTAACGCAGACAGTTTCCTTCGATTGGTTAAGACTTACACAGATATCAAGGAACTTAATGCTGAGATCATCAGAACTTTTATTGAAAAGATATATGTTTACGGAAATGAGAAGCCATGGGACAGAAACACTAAAAAGCTAAAGATAATTTTCAACTTCATTGGTGAAGTACATATTCCAAGCAATGTAAAAAAGGCATAGCCGATTATTACGACTATGCCGATATTTTACAGGATTACAAATCCCTTATTGAGTTGCCCTTTTCCGTGCGAGTTCTTTTTTTGCTTAATAACGCCAATGCAAACGGCGAGCCTTATGAATAACAGATCATTTATCCTTTGTTTTTTTTGACACGCTTACGGCAACGGCACCAAGCAGCAACATTGTCAATGCTGCACCTGCTCCTAAGCCTGTGTTAGGTGACTTATCACCGTCTTTGTTTACATTTTGAACTGCTGTCTGTGAGCTGTTTTGTAAGCTATCATCTTTTTTACCAGTGCTGTCTGGTGATATATCTGATGAACTTTCAGGTGTTTTTGTACCAAGGACATAGAAAGGTGCATCGTCTGTGACAAATGATATTTCTGCATCAGACTTTTTTCCCATGACGCTGTTTAACCAGTCAAGAGCTTCCTTCTCTGTGACCTGATCCACCGCAAGATTTTTATCTTTATCGGCATTCTCGATCTTCACGCTTGTGCCATCTGGAAAATCAATAACAGCATTTCCATCGTCGTCAACAGGCACACTGTTCCATGGAACATCTTCTGTATAGACCGCATAAACATTTCCATTTGCAGTTGTATTATTATCATCAAGCTTTGCCTCGGCCGCATAAGCACCAGAAGGTATGCTTAATGCAAGCACAAGAGCAAGAAATGAAGTCATTTTTTTCATTGGTCTATTTGACCCCCTATCTGTGTATTCAAGGAAGCCGCACCTGCACTATAATAAGTGTGCGGCTCGTAACCCATGATCTTAAGCTTTATCTTTGTACCGACCTTCGGCGTTTTTGAGAGCGTAACATATTTCACATACTCGTTTGGCTTGATAAGACCAGTTTCTCCAAGCATATTTCCCTGTTCGTCAAACACTCTGAGCTTTATCCAGGCATTGTTGCCCTCGATATTTGTAAGATATACTATTGCCTTATCGCCTTCCATAGTGACGTTTCCGCACACCGCAAAATCATAGCTCATATCATCTCTGTTCGGAGAGCTATAGCCTAAATTTTCCGAAACCTCAGGCTTGCCATGCTGTGCTGTGCTTTCAAAAGGCGGTGGAGTAAATTCTGCACTTTTTTTATCATTTGGACGGCACAATGCAAATATCATCACGCCAATGGTAACTGCAAAACAGACCATAAGCACTGAAACGATCAGCTTTCCGTCATTTTTTTGCTTATCCATCATAAGCCCCCTGATATGAATACTTTTTAATTACGCTATCGGTACAATCTCAATATCATTGTTTCTTACTACCCTCCATGCTACATTTGATCCTGTTACATAATAAAGAGTTGTATCAACATGGGTAGAAACAACCACTGCGTCAGTTACTTATTGAATGTCTTCAGAGATCGTTACTGTGATAGTGCCAAGATCTGTATTGTTTGTTTCTATCCCTGCTCCACTTACACTGAAATGTGTTGAATCTTTAGGTGCAGCGTCAACAGCAGTGCCTTCGGCTGTTTCCAATAAAATAACATTTTCATAAAACATGCCGTTAAGTCCTTCGACCTTTGATGCAAAATTCAACTGTGCTTTAATAGCCGAATTTGAATGGTTTGTTACAGTTATCTCCTTAGGCTCATCCCACCAGCATGCAGACTCTGTGGTATAGCTATGTGTTTCAGGATCCCATACTTTATGTCCGCCAAAGTAGGTAAAATTCATTTCCTCCCACTCAACGTCCACAGACATTGTCGTTGACTTGGAATCAATATAGCTTCCTGTAACCTTGATATTTGTTGGTTCGCTGCCGTCATTTTTTTCTGAATTTACCGCATATGCTGTAACCACGCTAGTGCTTGCAAGCACTAATGCGGTGATGATCGCAAATTTGTTTTTCATGATAAATTCCCCCGTTATTTATTTTTCAACAGTGACAGTTATTTTTGCCACCATATCGACC
>OJOR01000456.1_pt1 | contig 10176 bp, 4 predicted proteins | sample 1598251 | NCBI WGS metagenome assembly OJOR01 (sample SAMN03922467, study PRJEB24848) | human gut metagenome | isolation source: stool sample | host: Homo sapiens | place: Germany | collected 2010-11 | reverse complement strand
TAAGGAGTCGTCGGCAGCGTCAGATGTGTATAAGAGACAGGAGGAACTGGAGGTATATTTTACTTCATTCGAACCTCGTCTGAATCAAGCCACTTATGAGGATTATACGAAAAGCGACCTGATGAAAGGAGAAGGACTCGTATCAGGAACTACATTGAATGTCAATTTGGAACATCAGATGGCATTGATCGTAATCGAAGTTCCGTTGGGCAAATGCGCGACTACCAAAGACGGTAAAGTGAAATATCATCCGGCTACTACGGTTTTGGGTGCACCTGCTTTTTCGTGGGAAGAAGGAAAGGTTCCTTATCAGACTTCGGATGAAAGAATCCTGCGTTATATCATCAAGCCGGATGCGGATTTCTCCCTGAAAGGCAGCTATCCTTATTATATAGGTACACGGAAATTCGACATAGCGGCTACTGCCTCCGATGCAGCTGCTAAACACTATCTTTTCTATACGCTTGATGAGGGAGTAGAACCTCCGGGTAGCCGTGATGTTCAGGTAGGAGATTATTATATGAGTGATGGAACTATACTTCCCGGAGATGTAGCCAGTGTACCTGAAGGCTGTATCGGAATTGTGTTTCAGGCAGATACGGAGCGTATGAGTGTCGATGAACTGGCACAGGGATGGACACATGGCTGCGTCATGGCACTGACTAATGCAGGTAAAGACTCCAAATGGGGAAAGGCAGCCACGGAAGGCGATGGGGAAAATTCTCCATTTGCGGAACATGCATCTACCTATAAGGGGATGTATCAGGAGATAGGCGGATATGTGAAAACGAAGTATATGGTGGATACGTATGCAAATGAGGCTACTTTTCAGGAGGTGAACGGAGCTTTTTATCAGGCCAGCCAGTATGGAGAAACGGCGGCAACGACATCATATAAAGCTCCCAAAGGCACCAGTGGTTGGTATTTGCCAAGTATAGGCCAATGGTGGGATATTTTTGAGAACTTGGGAGAAGCGAAAGGACTGACCGCTCTGAAAGATAACGAGACGACATCTAGCAATATCGCAATTAGTTTGAGTGGAGAATCGGTATTCGAAAATCTGAATACTTGTCTGAAAGCTGCATCATCATCAGTCGATGAATTTGAAAGTTCGAAAAATTACTGGTCGAGTTCAGAACACAATAGAAATAATAAGGGATTGGTTTATGCACATTCTGTGTCTTTGACTGCTACTTCCCTTACAACCACCGGTGCCACTAAAACAAGTAATAGTAACCGCAGAGTTCGTTGTGTACTTTCATTTTAGAAACCACAAAAGATATATATTAAATGTTAGTTCTCATGCCTATCGTCCGCCGCAAGTTTTGTCAGGGCGCGGCGGAGAACTTTACCGATTCACTCTCTGATACGTATGATGACTATCTTCTTTCTCCTAAACGAATAGTCGAAGAACTGAATGTGGTCTTCATTGATATGAACAAGATGCCTCATAATCTGGTGCAACAGATGCGGTTGGCAAGAAAATTCCCGAACTGGGGAAATATATCCGTCACTTCGATTATGTGGTAGCCACGGACGGAAGCGGTGATTTCTTCACCTTGGATGAGGCTTTGAAAGCGATTCCGGCAAGGAAGAAATGTACAGTGCTTGTACGTACAGGGCAATATGGTCTCAAGCCGGAGATTAGAAACAAGTTGATAAAGATTACGGAAGATGAAGGCGTCACTTACGGAAGTCCGGCAATCTAGCAGGAAACGTCATTTGAATAGCAGACATAGAAAAACCATAATTCCCACCATAACGCTGGAACGGCTCATGTTTTCGAGACATGAGCCGTTTTCGTATCGTTCAGAATTAGTTCCAATCAGCATCTATTTGTTTCTAGCATCTAAAGAATTTATCCCTAGTGCTGCATAATTCTATTCGTCTGACAACTGTTAAACTTTCGTCTGACAGTTGTTATTCTTTCGTCTAACAGTTGTCAGACGAAAAATAAACAGCTGTCAGACGAATAAATTCATGAATAAATTTTCTTTGTTTACTATTATTTGAACTGATATCCTCTGAAAGTTCCTTTTAAGTCCGTGCCGAAATAGAATCCGGGTTGGGTGGGTTGGTTATATCCTACATTTTGGGTGGCGATGCTGATTCTGTATATCGGATCTTCGAGGAAAGTATGAAAACGATATTCTGTTGGAATTGTTGATACATATAAATGCAGGGAGTTGTTATCTTCGGAGCGGAAAAGGACTTCTTCGCGCCAATCACCGAGGATATCTCCTTGCAGGCAGGGGGTGGCTTTCGTACTGTTATTGGAAGCAACTCCTTCAAACTCGACAAACGGGATAAAGCATTTCTGTTCCCAGTCATATTTGCTGATGCGGGTTTTATCCAATACTTCACGCAATAAATCACCATCCCACCAAACAGCCATGTTAACAGGGAAGTTTTTAGTCTTCGGAGCAATCAGTTCCCCTTTGAAATTGATGATGCCGCCTGTTCCCGGTGACCATAATTCCACTCCCGGATTCGTCGGGTCGATGTCAGCGGCCATACAACGGCCTATATCCCGGGTACTCTTGAGTTGCAGGATGATTTCTCCGGTGGCAGCATCCCGATAAGTACTGCCGTCACGTTTGTTTTCGTGGCAGGCCCATACTTGCAGACCTTTGCGGGCAGGGTCTATTTGAGTCAGTTGAATGGCATCGCCATGTCCGAGGCCGGTAGAGTAGAGCCCTTTGCCATTATGGTCGATGGTGCACGAACCGTAGATGATTTCATCACACCCGTCACCGTCTATGTCTCCTACACGGAGATTATGGTTTCCTTGTTTGGCATACTTTTCATTTCCGGGGATGTTTGTATCGAATACCCAATGCTTATTCAGTTTCTTTCCATCCCAGTTGAAGGCAGCCAGTACGATACGCGTGTAGTAACCGCGGCACATCACTACGCTGGGACGAACACCGTCCAGATAAGCGATGCAGGCGAGAAAACGGTCGCTGCGGTTGGCACGCGTATCACCCCAGTCTTTGGGATTTCCACGGGCAGGGATATAGTCAGTAGTGTAAAGTGCTTCACCGGTAAGTCCGGAGAATACGGTCAGATATTCGTTACCTTCCAGTATGCGTCCCTGACGAGTAAGTTTATTCTTTTTCTTATCAAATACGCCGGGCTCGCGATAGTCGGCTTTGGCATTTCCTAGCACTTTTCCTTTGCCGTCTACCGTTCCGTCCGAAGTACGCATCACTACTTCCGCTTTGCCGTCGCCATCGAGATCATACACCATGAATTGGGTGTAGTGTGCTCCGGCACGTATGTTCTTTCCCAGGTTGATACGCCATAGTTGCTCGCCATTCAGCCGGTAGCAGTCAAAATATACTTCGCCTGTATATCCGTCATGAGAATTATCTTTTGCGTTGTTGGGTTCCCACTTCAGGATGATTTCATATTCACCGTCACCATCTACGTCACCAATAGAAGCATCATTCGGACTGTACGTATAGGTATCTCCTGCCGGAGTCACACCGTCGGCAGGCTTCTGCAATGGAATTTGCAGGTAACCGAGAGGGGCGTTGGCGGGAAGCGTGTATTTGCCGTCAATGTGATGCGTCTCTTTTCCTTTCAGTACGGGGCGTACTTCGTATGCCGCCGTTTCCAGACTGCTATTCTCGTCACGGAACAAAGTACCTGTGACCACCGGTTGAGCAGTCAGCTTCTTACCGCCACGATATACATTGAAAGCCGTTTCCATCGGATCTGAAGAGAGGTACCGCCATGAGACTACTACTGTCGAGGGACTTTCACGGATGGCAACCACACCGCGTCCGAGTTTCTCCTTTTGTAGTTTTGAATAGTTATAGTTGGGTTGGGCATTTGCTGTCCATGCGGATGATAATGCGAATACGCACATCAACCGGTAAATATATCTTTTCATACCAAATTGTTTTTAGTTTCTATAAATTTCCGGAAGGCGTACTTTTCAGATGAATATTACATTGATCGTTGTTCTCGGATGCAATAGTGGTGTTGTCCTTGGTATCCAACATAATTTCTGCCAGATTAAAGTTTCTGCTATATCGGATTCGTCCTGCTTTCTGTGCCTGTGCTTCGATGGCATACAGGAAGAAATTCTCCAGACGCAATGTATCGTTCCATCCCGATGCGGAGATAAACTCTCTGACGTTGGTGGCTTTGACATGCGAAAGATAGACGTTACGGAATTTCGGATACCCCTTTTCTTCGGGCGCTACCGGAGTGAGCAGTATTTTCCAGTGCTCGGGGATTTCTTTGTGCGAATATTCTTCGGGCAGGGTACTGTAACTATATTGCGGATTCCAGTTCAGATCAGCGGCCAGTACATTGCGTACACTGTCTGCTTTGACACGGGTAATATAGATATTTTCTATGATTCCGCCCCGGTTCATAGCACTCTTTAGTCTTAATACACTCCAGGTACCTTGGGCTGTGAGGTCGTGTCCCAGGATATTTCGTATGCCGCCGGAAGTTTCGCTTCCGCAGGTGATAAGTCCCGCACCTTTGCGGGTGGTACAGTTACGTATGACTACATTCTCCGTCGGGCGGTTGACGCGCAGCCCGTCTGTGTCTCTGCCCGATTTCAGGCAGATATTATCATCATTGCAGTCTATCATACAGTTTTCTATCAATATATTGGTAGAGGAATCTATATCCACTCCATCTGTGCTCGGTCCGCGTCCGCCGATATTATTGTTGATGGTGAGTCCGTTGATACTGCAATAATCGGAGTAGAGAATCTGACAAGCCCAAAAACCGGTACGCATCAGGGTGAAGTCCTTTAAAGTCACGTCTGTGCTCCGTTCGACCAAGATACCGCGTACACGCTTGCAATCATAATCCACAGCCCAGCGCAAACCTTTCTTTTCGTACTCCCTGCGCATGCTCCAGTACTGGTCCCAAAACTTCTTTCCACGGCAGTCAATCATTCCCTCGCCACTGATAGCTACATTCTTCTGCTTGATGACATTAAGAACGGCCGACGGCCATATCATTTCAATACCGGCGATGCGCGAACGGAACTCGGGATAGTTGTTTATATCGGTAGAAGCGAGTAAGGTCACCCCCTTATCCAGTTGCAGGTTGACACCGCTTTTGATAAACAGAGCTCCCACCAGGTAGTATCCGGGAGCCAGTATCACGGTTCCGCCCCCTGCAGCGGAACATTCGTCAATCGCCTTTTGAATAGCTTCCGTACTAAGTCGGGTGCTGTCGGCTACTGCGCCGAAAGAGTTGGCGGATATAATTCTCCCGTCCGGTTGCTGTCTGCTGCCGACGCTGTCTGCCCAACTCAAGTCCACTTGCTGTGGCAGTTTTCCCCAGTCATAGGTGTGGTGAGTCTGTTTGCCGGGATTGCAGGCTGTCAGGAGTACACCGGTTAAGAGGGAAGTAAGAATGCTGTTTATTCTCATTTGATAAACTTTTGGTGATTAAGATTTCTAAGAAATATTGTCTACGTAATTTTTTCGACTAAATTAGCGGCTTTTATTGGAGAGGCGAATGGAGTGGTGTACGAAAGCATGGACTATTTCTTGTATATTGACCGCTTGTGATAGAATGTCCATGAATCACATAAAAAGTCCATACTTATTAGATATTCGCAGTTAGAACCCCTTCAGGATGGGGTACATTGATAGTCCATACAAAAGTACGAATGTCCATTCCCGACAGGGATGTGCAGTCCTATCTTTGCCGTATAATAAAATCTTGTTGATAACTCTATTTTAATTTTAAGACTATGATACACACGTTATTTGGTTTATGCAAGAAACGTTTCAGCCGGTTGGAAACTTGCGGCCTGGTCATGTTGATGTTGCTATTGCTGGCAGGTTGTACCGATACGGAGGAACAGTATGAACGTCCTTCGTGGTTGGAGCCACCTATTTATGATGTATTGGCAGGGAAAGGTAATTTCTCCATGTATTTGCATGCGGCGGATAAGACGTTGTATAGTTCCATCCTCAAAGGAGCAGGTAATTATACTGTATTTGCCCCGAACGATGATGCCTTCCGCAAATTCCTCTCTGAACACAATTATACTTCTGTTGATGAAGTTCCCGTGGATGTACTGACACAAATTGTCGCTTATTCGATGGTATTCAACCGTTTCGAGACTGCCCGCCTGGGAGATGTCTTGAATAGTGGTATTTGGGAAACCGGGACTTCTATCAAAAAACGCTCCTCTTATTATAAGACACTTTATAAAGAGACTATCGACGGAGTGGAACAGTGGGTGGTAGACAGTCCTGCCGATGTGACGGCTGTTGTTACTCCTTATAAGTTTTTACCCATTTTCACCGATTCTTATTTTACGGGTAATCTGTTAACTGCAACCGATTATGAGAAATTCTTTCCGGATGCCGCCTATTCAGGATTGAATGCTGCTGCCGGAAGCGTATCGAATAAAGATATGTATGCCGAAAATGGAATTATCCACGAGGTGGATGCAGTTAGTTTGCCATTGGATAACCTGGATGAGATGTTGAGAAGGGACGAGCATGAATCCTTCCGCAAGATTTTAGAAACGAAAGTAGGAAGTTCCTATCTGTTTGTCTCTTACTTGTTGGGTGAAAATACAACCGAAGTTTATAAGAAACTTTATCCGGATCGTAATATCTCTGCAGTTTATTGCAAGACTTATCAAAACTTGCCTTACTTATTGAATAATGAAGATTATAAAGGTACGGAAAGCGGTACGACGGAACAACATGGATATACCCTGCTCGTTCCTTCCAACGAGTCTGTGCAACGGTTTGCGGAAATGCTGTGCGAACGTGCCGAGGTGGGTGACTTGTCGGAACTTTCACTGACCGCATTGACCTATTTCCTGAAAGCCCACATGGTGCCGCGTATTGTATGGCCTTCGCACTTTGCCTCGGAACAGAACTCCAATGAAGAGTATCTGAATGGTGAAGGAAAAGACGGGCCGGATTTTGATGCTTGTGTAACAAAGAGCAGCTTTGCCAGCAACGGTGTACTGTATGATACGAAAGAAATCGTGCAGAGCAAATACTTCACCACTGTTTATTCCGAAATCCTGCTGAATAAAGACTGTCGTAACTTGGCAAATATAGCCTACGAGAAGTTTTTTATCAACGATTGGATACCGGAGATGACCAAAAGTAAGTTGACGGGAGATAAAGAAGTAGATTATATCATGGTACTTCCTTCAGACGAATTGCTGAAAGCGGACGGATTCTCTTATGACGAAGTGAATAATAAATTTCTGAATGAAAATCTGACTGCTTCTGCCGATGCGGAAGACCGCATGAAAAGGTTGCTCCGTTCGTGTGTGTTTAAACGTACGAAGGGATTGACGGAACTGGATGATTTTGCCGGATTTCCCCAACTGTCTTACGACGGATATGGCTATGCGGTAAATATCTATGGAGATATGATACGCTTCAGGGATAACAAACTGCAAGGCTTGGGCAACATCCTTGATGGTACGGAAGTAGAGGTGGAAGAAGTCGATTTTGACTATATCAACGGTCATGTTTTCCGCATTACAAACGGAACAATGATCGAATACAGTCCGCGCAACAGCGGTGGTACGGCTGCATTTACCGTTCCTAAACTTTACGACCGTATCACCATGTACGCACAGGAAAATAGTGACTGTCGTTTATTCAAGCAATATATGGATAGAGTCTATGGAGGGAGTTCTCCTTCTTTTATCAGAGAAAGTACTAATTATACAGTTCTGATTCCTACGGACGAAGCGATACAAAATGCGGTGGGTTCGGATCTTCTTCCCGCTTTACCCAGCGGCAGTGATGCTTTTGAATCGGAAGACAAATCGATGGTAGAACGTTTCATACAACTTTGTTTCCTTACCGGAACAGTAGTGCCGGATGATGGAATGCCTTATATAGAACCGGGAAAGAATGAAAGCCTTGCATTGAATACTGTCTACAAACTGACGGATAGCGAGCTGGATTTATGGTCGGTCACCACTGCGGTGGTCGTATCCAAACAGGCAGACAATAGTTTGACTTTCCGTTTTCGGGATATAACCAAAAACGACTGGCTTCAGGTGGAGGGATATGCACCGGTCAATGTCGTACGTGAATCTGGTAAGAGTAATTATGTAGGCCCCTTGTCTGTGATACATGCCGTGGATGGCATCATTGGGTTTACAACACATCCCAAAGAATAATTGAATCTAATATTTACCTAATTAAACACAATGATAATGAGAAGATATGTATATCAGTTCATCCTTCTGACAGTACTGTGTTGTATGCCTGCACTTTCATCCGCCCAACAAACAAAGGTGGTGATTCGGGGTGTAGTGACAGCAGCTATTGACAAGCTGCCTCTCCCGGGAGCGAATGTATTGCTGGTTAACAAGGATGGACGTGTGGTAGGAAATGCAGTTACCGATATGGACGGTAATTATAGTATGCGTGTGGAGACGCGTGCCGGAGATAATCTGGTGGCTACGTATATAGGAATGAAGAAGGCAACTATCCCTGTAAAAGGAAAAATGACGATTAATATTGTTATGCAGGATGAGACGGTGATGCTCGAAGGTGCCACTATCGTTGGAAACAAACGAGTGAACAACGGTATGATGGATGTTAGCGAACGTGATTTGACAACAGCCATGAGCCGCATCTCTATGAGCGATCTGGAAGACGGAATGACTGCGCCCAGTGTGGAAGATGCCTTGCAGGGACGTATTGCCGGTATGGATATTGCCGCTAGTTCGGGTGATCCGGGAGCGGGGATGTCGATCCGAATCCGTGGTACGACTTCCATGACAGGTTCTTCACAACCATTGATTGTAGTAGACGGATTTCCCTATGATGTATCTGTGGATGACGATTTTGATTTTGCAACGGCAGACGAGGAAGAATATTCCCAGTTGTTGAATGTGGCTCCGGACGATATTAAGGAAATCACTGTGTTGAAAGATGCGGCAGCCACCGCCCTTTATGGTGCGAAAGCCGCCAACGGTGTATTGATGATTACGACCAAGCGGGGAACAGTGAGCAAACCACGTATCTCCTATACATTTAAAGGTACGGTAATCAGCCGTCCTCACGGTATCGAGACTCTTTCGGGAGATGAATATACGACATTGATACAGGAAGCATTGATGAACAGTGGAAAGATTTATGACCCGACAGCTGATCCTGAATTTGCTTATGATGTCAATCAGCCTTATTATTTTTATAATTATGGAGCTAATACCAATTGGTATGACGAAGTAACCCGTACGGGATTCAGCCAGGATCACACGGCTTCTATCAGTGGTGGTGGAGACAAGGCGCAGTATCGTGCTTCTATCGGTTACTATAATGCCAACAGTGTGGTAATAGGAACCGGATTAGACCGTATCAACGCCCGTCTGAATGTGGATTACAATATATCGAAGCAGCTTAAATTCTCCGCCAGTATGGCTTATACACGTACTGACGACCGGAAAAACTATATCTCTTATTTTTCTACCGGGCAGAATGCCACGAGTATGGCTTTCACGCGTATGCCGAACATGAGTGTGTACGAATATAACGAGATAGGGTTATGGACTGGTAATTTCTTTACCCCGGAGGAATCTCCGCAGGGAAAATGGAATCCGAGCAGTTCTTCGGGAGGTGTTTACAATCCTGTGGCAATGGCGAAAGATGGTTATTTCCAGACGTTATCCAATAATGTGGTATCCAATCTTTCATTGATTTGGCGTCCGCTGGCGTGGATGCGCTATCAGTCGGACTTCAGCCTGAACGTATCCAATAATAAGAAGAATGCTTTCTTGCCGCAAACGGCTACGGGACGTCCCTGGAATGAAGCAACGGTGAACCGTGCCGACGACCGCGATGGCGAGGCCTTCACAATTTATACGATGAATAAGGTGATATTTACACCTGATCTCGGCAAGAAACATAGTTTTCAGGGGTTACTTGCACTGACTACTTCTGACAAGCGTTCGACCAACTTCCGCCTGACGGGAGGTAACCTGGCAAGTCCCTACCTGAAAGATCCTTCTATTCCTTCACGTGTGACCGGTGCCAGCTATCTGACTTCTTCCACTACTCTTCAGCAGGAACGTTCTGTCGGTATGATGGGGAGTATTCAATATAGTCTGCTCGACCGTTATATTGTCAATACGACCGTCCGTTATGATGGTAACTCCCGGTTTGGAAAAGAAAATCGCTGGGGTTTGTTCCCGAG
>OJOR01000451.1_pt1 | contig 10305 bp, 9 predicted proteins | sample 1598251 | NCBI WGS metagenome assembly OJOR01 (sample SAMN03922467, study PRJEB24848) | human gut metagenome | isolation source: stool sample | host: Homo sapiens | place: Germany | collected 2010-11 | reverse complement strand
CCTGCACGGGCATAGAGCAAACGGAGATAATCGTATATCTCTGTCGTAGTCCCCACGGTAGAGCGGGGATTCTTGTTCGTCGTTTTCTGTTCGATGGAAATTACCGGGCTGAGTCCTGTAATCTTATCCACATCCGGGCGCTCCAACCCTCCCAGGAAATTACGGGCATATGCGGAAAAGGTCTCAATGTATCTCCGCTGCCCTTCGGCGAAGATGGTATCGAATGCCAAAGACGATTTACCGCTTCCGCTCAATCCGGTTATCACCGTCAGGCTGTTCCGTGGAATTTCAACATCTATATCTTTCAAGTTATGTACACGGGCACCGTATACATTAATCAGTTCTTTTTCTTCACTCATAGTCTTCTTACTCTGCGTAATCTTTGCAAAATTAATGCTTCCCGACGAAATATTTAATTAAAAAGCCTAATAATATTTTCTATTCTTTCTATATAATGTGAATAAAACAGTTTTTTTTGTACTTTTGCCACTCAGTTTAATCAACACACTGCAAATGAAATTTATTCGAGCATTATATCTTATCGCAGCCTTGTCTGCCAGCAGCACCGGAATGATGGCTCAAACACAGTCTTCCGGCTATTTCCTGCACACCATTACCAAAGGGCAAAGTCTTTATTCCATAGCCAGCATGTATAATGTCACTACCGGTGATATCGTTAAAATGAACCCCGGCAGCGACCAGAAAATTAAAACCGGTGAAACATTGAAGATTCCACAAAAGAACATCGGAACGGAACAGCAGATGTTCCATACCATCCAGTCGGGTGAAACCTTGTACAAGCTGACACAACGCTATGGAGTAACCGCACAACGCATCTGCCAGGCAAATCCCGGACTGAGCGCGGAGAATTTCCGTATCGGACAGGTTATCGTAATTCCCGCCAAGGTGACGGACAGCGAGGAGATAATCATGAACGAGGTGAAAGCCGCACAGACTATCAGACCGGCCACCACTTCCACCCCACTGAAACCCAATTGCAGGGATATGCATAAAGTGGAACGCAAGGAAACGATATTCAGCATCAGCCGCCTGTATGGCATCACAGAAGCCGAACTGATTGCCGCCAATCCTGAGCTGCGTACCGAAAAACTGAAAAAAGGAAGGTTCCTTTGTATTCCATATCCTAAGGATACAAAGACTGAAACGCCTGTGGATAATACGCCTGCCGTAATCCCCACGGACGACCAGCTGTTTAATGAAAGCAAGAAGGAGGCACGCAAAATATCTACCATCAAAGCTGCCGTAATGCTGCCATTCATGACAGACGGCAAGGGCAACCGTGACGAACAGACACGTATGGTGGAATACTATGAAGGCTTCCTGATGGCAGTAGACAGCTTGAAGGAAAAAGGAGTATCCATCGACCTGTACTCATACGATACCCATAACAATACTTCTTCCATCAAGAACATTCTGGATAGAAGTGAATTGAAGAGCATGGATATTATCTTCGGCCCGGCTTATCCCGACCAGGTGAAACCGGTTGCGGAATTTGCCAAGAAAAACAATATCCGGCTGGTAGTACCTTTTACCTCCAAAGGGAATGAAGTTTTCAGCAATCCCGCCATCTATCAGATAAATACTCCCCAATCTTATCTGTACTCGGAAGTTTACGAGCATTTTACCCGCAAGTTTACAACCGCCAATGTTATCTTCCTGGATGCAGAAGATGGTGACAAAGACAAAGTGGATTTTATAAAAGGACTGAAAGAGGAGTTAAAAACCAAACGCATTCCTTTTACCGAATTAAAAGGGGAAAATATTACTCCGGAATCATTGAAAGGCGCGATGAACCATAGTATGGATAATGTATTCATCCCGACTTCCGGCACCAACGTGGCATTGATAAAACTGTTACCACAACTGATTGTGACCTCCCGTGACAATCCCGACTACCGTATGCAGTTATTCGGCTATCCGGAATGGCAGACCTATACCAACGACCATCTGGCCAGTTTCTATGAACTGGACACCTATTTCTATGCTTCGTTTTACACAAACAATTTATTTCCGGAAGCCGTTCAGTTCTCATCGGCTTACCGCAAATGGTACAGCAAGGATATGCTCAACTCATTCCCTAAATATGGTATGCTGGGATTCGATACAGGATATTTCTTCCTGAAGGGCCTGTCCCAATACGGCAACAAACTGGAAGACAAACTGGACAAGGTGGCTGTCACCCCTATCCAGACCGGATTTAAATTTGAACGCGTAAACAACTGGGGTGGATTTATCAATCGTAAAGTGTTCTTCGTTCATTTTACCAAGGACTTTGAACTGATTAAACTTGATTTTGAATAATGGAAAAGTATAAGAAATTCGGGCTGCTTGTACTGACATTGCTCTTTGCATTGCCGGCAGCTGCACAGTTGGGTGAAGAACGTCATAATTTTGCCGTCGGCATCAATGGTGGTCTGAACATGAGTTCCGTCAGCTTCAACCCGAAAATCAAACTGAACACCTTGAACACCATGTCTATGGGGGTTACCATGAGATATATGTCCGAGAAATATTTCAAGATGATGTGTGGCGTGCAAATGGAAATAAACTATTCACAACGCGGATGGGACGAAAAGATAGAAGATGATTCCGGCAATTCTTACAGCCGCACCATGAATTATCTGGAAATCCCTTTCATGGCACATCTGGCATTCGGCAAGGATGCATTGAACCGGGGAGTGAAGGTCTTTTTCAATGCAGGACCACAAATCGGCTTTTTCCTGGGTGACAACGAAAAGATAAACTGGACTACTTCTACAACAAGACCGGAACACGGTAAAGAGGTGGAGAATAAATTTGATTATGGTATCACAGCCGGCGCCGGTCTGGAAGTAAGTACCGGTATCGGACATTTCCTGCTGGAAGGACGTTACTACATGGGATTGAGCGACTTTTACAAGAACTCGAAAAGAGATTTCTTCGAAAGATCAGCCCATTCATTCATAGGCATACGGCTGAGTTATCTGATAGATATTACTAAATAAAAAAAGGACTCTCTCTCATAATACAAAAGCCTGCAAGATGAATCTTGCAGGCTTTTTATATCATACATAATAATTCCCTCAGCTTATCTCAAACGGTCGTATGCTTTAACCAATACCTCATCCTTACCAATGGCGCGGATGGCAAGCCAATTCAAAATGATGGCAACCAACGGCAGACATACAGTCCATGAAAGAGAAAATGTCATTGACTCTTCTTTCAACATAAAAATAAAAGTGGCCAATGTGGCATAATACCCGATCAACAAAATGGTGCTGAAAATAGTCAGACGAATTTGCAACATGCGTTTTTTAAACAAGAAGATAGTGCCGAAAGCAAGAACCGCAACAACCAGCAAAATCACAAACAAGGCCCATGGAGCATAATCTTTAGTACCATCCGCCATAGTAAGACACAGATTTGTTAAAGCGGAAACACTATAATCACTTCCTATGTATGAACCTACGGGACTACACAGGCAAATAATAATCAAGATGGTAACAACAAGTAAATAAACAGATTGAATGCGTTGTATCATAGTCTCTTTAATTTTAATCATACAACCTATCATTCTAAACGCAGTGAAAAACCTGAAAACACAAAGTGAATGGTTATCAGATTCCTCACTGCGTTCAGCATAACAGGGCTAATATAATGTGAGGTGCATCAAAATGTACCACAGATTACTCAGATTGATACAGTTTCCACACGAAACGACTCATGTTTCAAAATAGAGCGATCTGTGTAACCTGCGGTAAAGACCTTTTGCACAGCCCCAAATGAAAAATCACTGTAGTTTCTCTTTTTCTTTAGCAGGATTACGGAAATAAACCTTGCCTTCTTCATATTCCTGAGCAGCGATCAATGTCGGTTTCGGAAGCTTTTCGTAATAACGGTTTCGGAAGCTTTTCGTAATAACGTGAGATTTCGATCTGCTCTCTATTTTCAAAGACTTCTTCCAGGTTATCGTTGTATGAGGCAAACTCCTGCAATTTCTTTGAAAGATCATTCTTCATCTCAACACTAATCTGGTTGGCGCGTTTGCCAATGATAGCAACAGTTTCATAAATGTTACCTGTGTCTGCACATAAATCCATCATGTCACGGGTAACAGTATTACTTGGAGCGTTTGTCTTTTTGTAATCCATAATTTCTTATTTAGTTTTATTCATTAAATTCTTTTACATACTTATTGGCATCCTTGTAGATGCTCTCCACTTCTTTAGTATACTTGCTGTCAGGAAATTCGTTCTTGAAAGAATAATATTCATCTATCGTCTCACGCATACGCTCTTCTTTCTTTTCCTCCACACTCGCTTTCGCCATATCATATTTAGCACGCAAGACCAAGATAGAAAGATCTTCGCGCATCTTGGTATAAGGATAGTCTTTCAAAGCATTCTGAGCCGTAACGATACAAGACAAATAATTGTTACCGGTAGTACTATAAGTACTGTTTCCTGTATAAGAACCCAAATCATAATACAATTTCGCAGCCAGATAGTCTTTCATCACCAGCTTGTCCTGCAAATCAAAAATCATTTGCTGTGCATCCTGCCGACGGCTACTGGTAGGGAAATATTCCATAAACATCTGCAACTCCTGAATAGCCTTATAGGTGCTCGACTGGTCCAAACGAGGCTCCGGAGTATCCAGGAACAATGCTTTTCCTGAAAAATATCTGGCCTGTTCCGTATAGACCCCACGCGGATAAGTATTATAATAAGTGGTGAAATAATGCGAAGCTGTGATGAAGTCACCCTGATTATAGTAGGTCATACCCAACATATAAAGTGATTCCTCAGCCTTATCCGTTCCCTTCATGATGGTAATCAATTCCTCCAGAATGGTGGCCGCCTTAGTATTCTGCCCTTTGCCAAAGTAACTTTTGGCCGCTTCGTACTTGTATTCGTAGTCCGTGCTTTTTAAAACTTTGTTATACTCTCCACAAGACGTTAGAACCGTACCGGAGACAAGAGCTATAATGATATATTTTTTCATCTTATTCAAATAATTGCGCAAATTTACGCCTTTCCACCGAATAATGCAATATTTCCATGTTTTTAAATGCTAAAAAGTCGACAAGAGTCTATTTTTTAGAGATGAATAGATAATATCTAAGGAAATAACTGTATTTTTACATCTCATTAAACTAAACATACTATTTATGAATTTTGAATTGATTTCCGAATACCAACCCACCGGCGACCAACCGGAAGCTATCGCCCAGCTGACCGAAGGGGTGCTGGAAGGAGTCCCCGCACAAACTTTATTGGGGGTCACCGGGTCCGGCAAGACTTTCACGATTGCAAATGTAATTAAAAACATCAATAAGCCCACCTTGATATTAAGCCATAACAAAACATTGGCAGCCCAGTTATACGGAGAGTTCAAGAGTTTCTTTCCCAATAATGCTGTGGAATACTATGTATCTTATTATGACTATTACCAGCCGGAAGCATACTTGCCGTCCAGCGACACCTATATAGAAAAGGATCTGGCCATTAATGAAGAGATTGACAAATTGCGGCTGGCTGCCACCTCTGCCCTGCTGTCGGGACGGAAGGACGTGGTGGTGGTGTCTTCCGTGTCCTGCATCTACGGTATGGGGAACCCGTCGGATTTCTATAATAACGTAATCGAGATAAAAAAAGGCAAACTGCTGGACAGGAATGTATTTTTACGCCGCTTGGTGGACAGCCTGTATGTGCGTAACGACATAGAACTGAATCGCGGGAATTTCCGCGTAAAAGGTGACACGGTAGACATTTACCTGGCATATAGCGACAATCTCCTCCGGGTTATGTTTTGGGACGACGAAATTGATGCCATTGAAGAGATCGACCCTGTTTCGGGAATCCGTCTGGCTACTTTTGATGAATACAAAATTTATCCGGCCAATCTTTTTATGACCACCAAAGAGAGCCAGTTGAGAGCTATTCATCAGATTGAGGACGACTTGACGAAAGAGGTGGCCAAATTCGAGGAGGAAGGAAAAATGTATGAGGCGAAACGACTCTATGAGCGCGTGACATACGATATGGAGATGATTCGCGAACTGGGGCACTGTTCGGGCATAGAAAATTATTCCCGCTACTTTGACGGGCGTAATGCAGGTACCCGTCCTTACTGTCTGCTGGACTTCTTTCCGGATGATTTCCTGATTGTAATAGACGAAAGCCATGTCAGCGTACCGCAAATACGTGCCATGTATGGTGGTGACCGGGCCAGAAAAACCAATTTGGTGGAATATGGTTTCCGGATGGAGTCGGCTTTTGACAACCGTCCTCTAAAATTTGAAGAGTTCAAGGAACTGGCCAAACAAGTGATTTATGTCAGTGCCACACCTGCCGATTATGAATTGGTGGAAAGTGAAGGCATTATCGTTGAACAGGTTATCCGTCCTACCGGATTGCTGGACCCGGTAATTGAAGTACGCCCCAGTCTGAATCAGATTGACGACCTGATGGAAGAGATACAGCAACGTATCGAGAAAGAAGAACGTGTACTGGTGACCACGCTTACCAAACGCATGGCAGAAGAATTGACCGAATATCTGCTGCGCAATGACATCCGCTGCAACTACATCCACAGCGATGTGGACACTTTAGAACGCGTCAAGATTATGGATGAATTACGTCAGGGCGTTTATGATGTACTGGTGGGTGTGAATTTGCTTCGTGAAGGTCTGGACTTGCCTGAAGTGTCTTTGGTCGCCATTCTGGATGCAGACAAAGAAGGGTTCCTCCGCTCCCACCGTTCGCTGACCCAGACAGCAGGACGCGCCGCCCGCAATATCAATGGAAAAGTAATCATGTATGCAGACCGCATGACGGACAGCATGAAAAAAACGATAGACGAAACCAACCGCCGTCGTGAAAAACAGCTGGCATATAACGAAGAGCATGGAATCACCCCCAAACAAATACAGCGTGCGCGTAATGCTGCCTTGTTGGGCAACAACAGCAACGAAGCGGCGGGAACCACTCAAGGCTCCAAGGCATATATTGAGCCATCTTCCAATACAATGGCTGCCGACCCGATTGTTCAGTATATGACCAAGCCACAGATGGAGAAAACGATAGAACGTACCCGGAAACTGATGCAGGAAGCTGCCAAGAAGCTGGAATTTATAGAAGCTGCACAGTATAGGGATGAATTGCTGAAACTGGAAGATATGATGAAAGAGAGATGGGGGTAGGCTTGTCTCCCGATAAGATAGCACGGATATATCGGTGAGTTCCGGGAAAAGTAGGGTCCCCTACTTACCCTACTTTTTTCAGAACCGTACCATTAATTCCATAACAAACTTGTCTTGTTCAGACTCCTTTGCCAAAGAAAGTTTATCATAAAAATATTTTTCATAATTAAGACGCAAATCCGCTTGAAAAGCCTTTCCAAAGCTTAACGTCACACCTCCAGTCACACGCTGGCGGGAATAATCGGTAATGTAAAGTTTACCATCCTCATCCGCATTACCGTTACTATGATCTCCCATACTGTCATAACGTCCTAGAAATGAAATTTTCCGGAACAGGCCTTTCTTGATAAACAAGTCGTAATTGACAAAGGCGTTGAAAGCATGTACATCATCAAATGAGTTTTTCGCATAAGTTTTATAAAGGTATTCGGCTTCTATATGCCAATTATCAAACTCGTAGTAAGTACCGATATCATACATATAAATGCTGATTTTATCGGGATGTATTTTCTGGGTACTCAAAGTCAAGTTATAATTTTTCCACGGCATCAATTGAAGCTTAACAGAATAATTCAACGTGTTGTGCCACTCTTTCTGATTGGTGAGTCCGGAGCCGTTGAACAGTCCGCCTTCCAGCTTCAACGGCAGTCCCTCCTTTAAAGAGAAAGCTCCGGTAGCACCCACATCACGCACATTCCCCACCTGTTTGGCTATGAACGAACGATTGGCAAAATATTGTTGGTGGGGAGATCGATGAGCGTCTATGGTGAAAGGCACACGCATCTGTCCTAGTGTGACATTCCATGTATCATTGGGGACAAAGCGGGCGTATGCATCCAGCATCTTGATACTTCCCTCATCGGACAAGTCTATTTCAGCTTTATAAGCGATTACCGGAAGAACCTTCCCGTCCAGACTGACACGGGCGTTACGTACTTGGAACCGTTGCATTCCGTTAGTGGTTTGAAGTTCATATTTACCGCGGATCGTTCCATGTACTTCCGGCAAATATTCTTTAGGAATAGTCAGCTGTGCGGAAGCAGTTGCAATACTCAGCATTGTAAAAGCAGACGCTACAAGTGTATTTCTCATTTTTATTAATGTGACTTTCTTTGTTTACGGCTGCAAAGATATAGGTTCGGTATATCTGTAATATTTCATCCATATTACAAATATGTTTCATTTGATATGGGGAAGACATTTTACAGCCACATTCCGTATTCTTCTCATCTGCTGTGAACGCAGTGAATATGGCCCCAAAAATATCGACGTACCGACAGAGTTATTCAATAATACGGGCAGTTTCCACCTTCTCCAGACGTGCACGGAGTTTTCCCATCATGGATTTACGTATCCGGAGCCTCATCAGGCAATCCATATCATACGATTGCTCCAAGATGGCAGGCTCGTCCTCTTTCACAATGCGCATGATATCATTCATAAAAGGATATTCAAAGGATACGGTGATTTCTTCATCCACTGTTCTTTCCACTATATCAGCAGCAGCTATTGCTTCGGCAGCGGCTGCCTTGTAAGCGACAATCAGTCCGCTGGTTCCCAATTTTATACCTCCAAAGTAACGGACTACTATAACAAGGATATCCGTCAACTCATTGGAATTTATTTGCCCCAAAATAGGCTTTCCTGCGGTACCCGAAGGCTCTCCGTTATCATTTGCTCTGAAATCCTTCCTTTCATGCCCCAGCATATAAGCGTAACACACATGCCGGGCATCGTAATATTTCTTCTGATACGCGTCAAGATGCTGCTTTATTTCCTCTATGGTACGTACCGGAATGGCAATAGCTATAAATTTACTCCGTTTCTCCGTATATATGCCTTCGGCAATGTCTGTAATGGTTTTATAAGTATCTTCTTGTATCATGGGTTTCAGAAATCATAAATCTTTAATTATAACTCACAGAATCTGTCTGGCAATCCATGCACACGCCTCAGCATCAGCCAGCGCATGATGGTGATTCTCCAATTCAAAACCAAAAAAACCGGCCACCGTATGTAACTGGTGGTTTCTCAACCCTTTCAGCTTCCGGGAAGCCTGATAGGTACAATAAAAGTCATAATCAGGATAATCCATACAATAAGTACGGAACACGGCTTTCAAACACCCCTCATCAAAGGCTTTGTTATGCGCAACCAGCGGAAGCCCCTCTATTTTAGGGGCAACCTGCTTCCATACTTCCGAAAAAACAGGAGCATGGGCAGTATCTTCCTGTGTCAATCCATGAATACGGGTGTTCCAATACAAATAGTAATCCGGTTCAGGATGGACGAGGCTGTAGAACCGATCGGCTATCTCACCATTTCTCACAATAACCACACCCACACTACATATGCTGGTACGTTCATTATTTGCCGTCTCGAAGTCTATTGCTGCAAAATTATCCATACTTTTTTTCGTTACACAGACAAAGGTACGACAAAAAAGCGATATACAAAATTCTTTTTTCCGGTACAATTTCTTATCTTTGAAATCTCAGCAGCAAAATAGACCAATATCTGTGACAATCAGCACTTGTAAAAGCTGAAAGATTAAACCATCTTTGCACTGTTTTTGTTTTTTAACTTAGACTAGATTTATAGTAAGATGAAAAAGATGAAATTCTCTACCTTGTTAATAGCAGCAGGGTTACTTTGTATCTCCGTTCACATAACAGCCCAACCACACTCCCGAAAGAAGGTGGGTATAGTTCTCAGTGGCGGAGGAGCCAAAGGAATGGCACATATAGGTGCTTTAAAGGTCATAGAAAAAGCCGGCATTCCCATAGATTATGTAGTAGGAACCAGCATGGGATCAATCATAGGCGGACTTTACTCCATCGGTTATACTCCCGAACAATTAGACAGCATGGTTCGCCGGCAAGACTGGACTTTTCTGCTGAGTGACAAAATACCACGCAGTGAACAAAATATGGCGGAACGGGAGGCCGCTGAAAAGTATGTATTCTCTCTTCCATTCGGAAAAGATGCCAAAACACAAGCCATAGGAGGATTGATAAAGGGACAAAACTTGGCAAACCTGTTCAGCGAGCTGACCGTAGGATATCATGATTCCATCGATTTCAACAAGTTACCTATTCCCT
>OJOR01000442.1_pt1 | contig 10467 bp, 9 predicted proteins | sample 1598251 | NCBI WGS metagenome assembly OJOR01 (sample SAMN03922467, study PRJEB24848) | human gut metagenome | isolation source: stool sample | host: Homo sapiens | place: Germany | collected 2010-11 | reverse complement strand
GTACGCCGCCGCCCGCCATCGAGCAGAGTTTTACACCTAATTGGGGATAAAACAGTTGATGGCTGGCGGCGGTGTCGCCCTCATCGGCATCACCCTTGTACCTCTGCTCTCCGGCCTGTTCGGTTGATCGTCCGGCGGTGATCGCTTATGGGCGGCATACTCGACAAACTCGATGAATGGCTCCGAGGGCTGCTCATCGAGGGGATCACGGGAAACCTGTCGGGCATGTTCGATACGGTCAATACCAAAGTAGGTGAGATCGCCGGTGAAGTGGGACAGACGCCGCTGGCATGGAACAGCGGCGTCTTTTCTATGATCCGAAACCTCTCTGAAACGGTGATCGTTCCAATCGCCGGGGTTATCCTGACATTCGTAATGTGTTATGAGCTGATCCAGCTTGTGACAGAGAAAAACAATCTGCACGATGTAGATACCTGGATGTTCTTCAAGTGGATTTTCAAGACCTTCTGTGCCGTTCTCATTGTGACGAACACATGGAATATCGTCATGGGTATCTTCGATGTGGGGCAAAGCGTTGTGAACAGCAGCGCAGGCGTCATCATTGGGAATACCTCCATTGATATCAGCAGCGTCATCACGGATATGGAGGCGCAGCTTGAAGCCCTGGGCACGGGAGAACTGTTCGGGCTGTGGTTCCAGTCCCTTTTTGTGGGACTTACCATGAACGCCCTTTCCATCTGTATCATGCTTGTCATCTACGGCCGCATGATCGAGGTGTATTTGACAACTTCTGTTGGACCGATTCCGCTTGCCACTATGACAAACCGGGATTGGAGCCATACAGGACAGAACTACTTGAAATCCCTGTTTGCATTGGCGTTCCAGGCATTTCTAATCATGGTGTGCGTGGGAATCTACTCTGTTTTGGTACAGAGTATCGCCACGGACGGAAATATCTCAGGCGCGATATGGGCCTGCATGGGCTACACGGTCCTGCTGTGCTTCGCCCTGTTCAAGACCGGCAGCCTCTCTAAGAGCCTGTTCGGAGCGCATTAAGGAGGCTTGATAAATTGGCGTATGTAACCATTCCAAAGGATTTGACGAAAGTAAAATCCAAAGTGCTGTTTGGGCTTACCAAACGGCAACTTATATGTTTCGGAGCGGCGGCACTCATCGGAGTACCGCTTTTCTTTTTGCTCAGACGCACGGCCAGCAACAGCGCCGCCGCGTTCTGCATGATTATCGTCATGCTCCCGTTCTTTCTACTTGCCATGTATGAGCGGCATGGTCAACCCCTGGAGGTGGTGGCCGGACAGGTCATCCGCTGTATGTTCCTGCGGACGAAGGAACGGCCTTACCTGACAAACAATTTCTACGCAGCCCTGGAGCGGCAGGCCCAGGCGGAAAAGGAGGTGAAAGCCATTGTTCAGAAAGCGAAAGCCAGAGCCGCAGGCACGGCAGGCGGCAAAACCCACGGTAAAGCTAACCGCTGCGGAAAAGCGTGAGATCAGCCGTATTCTGGAAACCGCCAGAGGCGACGGCAAGGTACATTCCGCACAGGACACTTTACCGTTCCGCCAGATGTACCCGGACGGCCTGTGCAAGCTGGACGACCACACCTGGTCGAAGTGTATCGAGTTCGAGGATGTGAATTATCAGCTTGCAAAGCCTGACGACCAGACGGCGATCTTTGAAGCCCTCTGCGATATGTATAACGCCCATGACGCTTCTATCGGGATGCAGCTATCTCTTGTGAGCCGCCGCATGAACCGGGAGGATTTTGTGAAGCGTATCGAGATCGCAGCGCAGGGAGATCACTTCGACCATATCCGTGAGCTTTACACGCAAATGCTCCGCAAGCAGCTTGAACGGGGCAACAACGGTCTTATCAAAACAAAGTATCTGACCCTCACCATCGAGGCACGGGACAGCAAAACCGCACGGGCACGATTTTCCCGGATTGTCATGGACGCCCTCAACCATTTCAAGGTCATGGGCGCTCTGGCAAAGGAGCTTGGCGGCAAGGAGTGGCTGGAAATGCTCCACGGCATCCTGCACCCGGACGGGGAACGGTTTGCCTTTGAATGGAGCTGGCTTGCCCCTTCCGGCCTGTCGGTCCAGGATTTTATCGCACCTTCTTCTTTCCGCTTCGGTGAAGCAAGGAAGTTCACGATGGCGGATAAATTCTGTGCCGTGTCCTTTCTGCAGATCAGCGCACCGGAAATGGATGACCGTATGCTCACCGAGCTGCTGGATACGGACAGCGGGCTGCTTGTCAGCCTCCATATCCGCAGCATGGACCAGAACGAGGCGATCAAAACAGTCAAGCGAAAGATTACCGACATTGACAGTATGAAGATCGACGCGCAGAAAAAGGCGGTGCGGGAAGGTTTCGATATGGATATCATCCCCACTGACCTTGCCACCTACGCAGGCGAGGCAAAGAATATCCTCCGTGATCTGCAAAGCAGAAATGAGCGAATGTTCCTGATGACCTTCCTGGTGGTGAACTTTGCGGACAGCAAGCAAAAGCTGGAGAATGACCTTCTCCGTGCGGCAAGCGTGGCGCAGAAATATAACTGCTCCCTGGTGCGGCTGGACTTTCAGCAGGAGGACGGCTTCGTGTCGGCTCTGCCCCTGGGTGTCAACCGCATTAAGATACAGCGTGGGCTTACCACTTCGGCGGTGGCGGTGTTCGTTCCTTTCACCACGCAGGAGATTTTTCACGGCGGCGAAGCCCTCTACTACGGGCTCAATGCCACTTCCGGCAATATGATCCTTGCTGACCGCAAAAAGCTGAAAACGCCCAACGGCATGATCTTAGGTACGCCCGGCAGCGGCAAGAGTTTTTCCGCAAAGCGTTCCATCGTGGGTGTGTTCCTGAATACAAAGGACGATATCTTGATCTGCGACCCGGAGGCTGAGTATTTTCCGTTGGTGAACCGTCTGGAAGGACAGGTCATCAAAATCTCACCTACCAGCACGCAGTATGTGAATCCTATGGATATCAACCTCAATTATAGCGAGGACGATAACCCGCTGGCGCTGAAATCCGACTTTATCCTGTCATTCTGCGAACTGGCGGCAGGCGGACGGAACGGTCTGGAGCCGGTGGAGAAAACGGTCATTGACCGTGCTGTGCGGATCGTGTACCGCCCCTATATTGCAGACCCCCGCCCGGAGAATATGCCGCTGCTGGAAGATTTGTATGACGAGATCAAACGGCAGCCGGAGCCGGAGGCACAGCGGATCGCGGCGGCACTGGAACTGTATGTGCATGGCAGCCTGAATGTTTTTAACCACCGTACCAACGTGGATATCAACAACCGCATTGTCTGCTTCGATATCAAGGAGCTGGGAAAGCAGCTCAAAAGCCTGGGTATGCTGGTGATCCAGGACCAGGTATGGAACCGTGTTTCCCAAAACCGGGATCAGGGTAAATCCACCTGGTACTTCGTGGACGAGTTCCACCTTCTGCTGCGCGGCGAGGTCGGTACCTGGAGCGTGGAGATTTGGAAACGCTTTCGCAAATGGGGCGGTATCCCCACGGGGATCACGCAGAACATTAAGGACCTGCTTTCCTCCCCGGAGATCGAGAACATCTTTGAAAACAGCGATTTTGTGTACCTTCTGAACCAGGCCAGCGGAGACAGGAAAATCCTCTGCGAGCGCCTGAATATCTCCAACCAGCAGGCGGCGCATATCAGCAACGCAGGCCCCGGCGAGGGGCTGATCTTCTTCGGCAATGTGATCCTGCCTTTTGTGGATGACTTCCCGAAGGACAACGAGCTTTACAGCATTATGACAACAAAACTTGGTGAAACCGGGAAAGGAGAAAACGAACATGAATGATCCCCGCTATTTGCATACAGAAGAAAAACAGGAAGGTGAAACCTTCTTTGATGTGATGAACCGGCTGATCGCCAGAAACAAGGCGGTCACGGCGGATATGGAGGCGGTCCTTGCGGAGCTGGAAAGTGAGATCGAACCGTTCCGTGCGCCGAAGAACCATGAATAAACTGACCCATGTGAGCCTGTTTTCCGGCATTGGCGGTCTGGACCTGGCGGCGGAGGTTGCCGGGTTTGAAACCGTCTGCCAGTGTGAGTGGGCGGATTTTCCGCACTCCGTCCTCTCCGCACGATGGCCGGATGTTCCCAGGTTCCGGGATATTACTACTTTCACGAAGGAGGCGTTTTTTGAAAAAACAGGACTTGAAACAGTTACCGTTATCTCAGGCGGCTTTCCCTGTCAGCCCTTCTCCACCGCCGGAAAACGGAAGGGCTTTGCGGATGAACGCTACCTGTGGCCGGAAATGTGCCGCGTTATTACCGAGCTGCGGCCCCGTTGGGTGCTTGGGGAAAATGTTGCTGGCTTCATCAATATGGGGCTCGACAAAACGATCTTTGACCTGGCAAAAGCGGGATACGCTGTTCTCCCATTCGTATTTCCGGCTTGCGGCGTCGGCGCATGGCATGAGCGCCAGCGAACTTTTATCGTCGCGGCTGATGTTTCCCACACCCCTTGCCTCCGACAACAACACCGCCAGGGACGCGGCAATCCTGGATGTGTTCCTGTCGGACAATGGGATATTCCGCAAGAGGAACCGAAACGGGGCGATCTGGAGCCTCAGCCTGTCGGCGGCGGTATTCTATCTGACCCCGGTGGCGTCGGACGGTTTCCGCTCGACCTTGAAGCCATCGGCCTTCAATCCGGCGAAGAAGGACGGGAACCTGTCGGCGCAGATCATCTCCCAGGAACAGCCGGTGTCCGAAACGGCAGCACTGAATCCGGATTGGGTGGAATGGCTCATGGGCTTCCCGAAAGGATGGACGGACGTATCCTCTGGGCCGCCGAGCCAGAAGGAATCCCCCGCATGACCGAGCGCATGGATGACCGGGCACTGCGGCTGAAAACATTGGGAAATGCGGTCTGCCCGCCCCAGGCCTATCCCATTTTCCGCTATATCGCCATGATCGAGAATGGCACCTGCGGCGACTTTTGCCCTTATGGAAAGGAAGGTGACTGCCTATGAGGGAACTGAAAGCGACCGATAAGATCACGCAGAAAATGACCCGTGACGGTGCGGTATCGGAAAACCTTGTCACGGGAGAGGTGGAACATATCAGCAGCCGGGAGCCGGAAACGGAACTGTCCGCTTCTTCGGAAGAATCCGCTGGCGCTGCGGCTGATCTTGCCCTGCGTGCGGCGGAGCACCATGAGAAGAAAAGCGCACGAAAAGCGGAAAAGGCTGACACTCAGGCGGTGCGGGATGGTTCTGCCGCAAGGCAGCGCCCGTCCTCCCGTCTGCAATTCACCGAGGAAGAACGTGCCGATCCCGCACTTGGGAAATACATTGACCGTTCCGACCGTGCGGCGGACCGGCTGGACGCGGCAACGGCCGCTATCCCCACAAAGAAAGTCCTCCGTACCGAGCGTGTTTTTGACGAAACAGCCGGAAAAGGCAAAACGCAGCTTCACTTTGAAGAAGTGGAGAAACGCCCCAACGGACGCCTGCGGCACAATCCACTTTCCCGACCGGTCCATGAGATCGTCCACGCCGCCCATGCGAAGGTGCATGAAGTAGAGCAGGAAAATGTGGGTGTTGAGGCCGGACACAAAGGCGAGGTGTTGACGGAACGCGGGTTTGCCTACGGAAAAGGTAAAGTCCGTGCCGCCATCCACCATCACCGCACAAAGCCCTGGCGTGACGCGGCAAAGGCAGAGCAGGATTCGGTCAAGGCAAACGCCGAGTACCTTTATCAAAAGGCTCTGCATGATGATCCTGCATTGGCGGCTTCTAACCCGGTATCCCGCTTTCTGCAGAAACAGCGGATCAAGCGGAACTATGCAAAGGAGCTGCGGCAGGCGGAGAAAACCGCAAAGAACACAGCGGCCACGGCGAAAAGTGCGGCGCAGAAAGCAAAGGACGCCTTCAAGGAAACATTCCTCTACATCAAACACCATAGCCGGGCGGTGCTGTTGGTGATCGGCATTGGCGCCTGTGTTGCCCTGCTGTTTGGCGGGGTATCTTCCTGTTCCATGATGGCAGGCTCCGGTGTGGGCGGTGTATTTACTTCTTCTTATCTCTCCGAGGATGCAGATATGCTGGCTGCAGAGGCGGCCTACTGCGAACTGGAGCAGGAGCTTCAATATGAGCTGGACCACTATGAGACTCTGCACCCCGGATATGACGAATACCGTTTTGATCTGGACGAGATCGAGCATGACCCTTATGTGCTGATCTCCATTCTCACGGCGTTCCATGAAGGGGTGTTCACCATCGACGAGGTTCAGGCTGAATTGCAAATGCTCTTTGAAAAGCAGTATATCCTGACGCAGACCGTGGAGGTGGAGGTACGCTATCGGACGGAGACACGGACAGACAGCGAGGGAAACGACTATGACGTGGAAGTACCGTATAACTACTATATCTGCAAGGTGAAGCTGGAAAACTTCGACCTTTCCCATGTGCCGATCTACATCATGGACGAGGAAACACTTTCTTTGTACGCGGTCTATATGGCGACGCTGGGGAACCGGGAAGATTTGTTCCCAGGCTCCGGCTATGTAGACAAGTACACCAAACCGCCCACCACCTATGATATTCCGCCTTCCGCACTGGAAGATGAAACCTTTGCGGCGCTCATTACCGAGGCGGAGAAGTACATCGGATATCCCTATGTCTGGGGCGGCAGCAATCCGAACACTTCTTTTGATTGCTCCGGCTTCGTATCCTGGGCGCTGACGCAAAGCGGCGTCTGCAATACAGGACGGCTTGGGGCGCAAGGACTTTACAATATTTCCACCCCGGTATCCTCTGCCAACGCAAGACCCGGCGACCTGATCTTTTTCGTCGGCACTTACGATACGCCGGGTGTTTCCCATGTGGGCATCTATGTGGGCGGCGGAAAAATGCTGCACTGTGGCGACCCCATCCAGTATGCAGATATCAACACAAGCTACTGGCAATCCCACTTTTACGCTTTCGGGCGACCACCCTACAACTAAAAACGATATGGAGGTAATTTGATTTATGGCAACGACACAGAAGATCCGCAATGACATTGCGAAAACCAAAGAAAAGATCGCGGAACAGCAGAAACGCCTTCGTGCGCTGGAGGCCCAGCTTGCGGAGGAAGAAAATCTGGAAATCGTCCGCATGGTGAAAGCCGTGAAGATGGATAACAAGGAACTGACCGCCTTCCTGAAAGCCTATGCCAGCGGTATGATCTCCCTTCCGGAAGGTATGCTGCAGGAGGGCAACACCGAGAATGAGGAAACGGAGGGATACGAGGATGAAGCATAACTTTATGACAAAAATGGTATCGGCTCTTTTGGCGGTGGTGCTCAGCACTGCCGCTTTTTCTGTCACCGCCTTTGCCAGCGGCGGCGAGGAAAGCACAGAGTCCGTGGCTGAACAGGAAACGGCTGGGGATGTCTCTGATCTGCTTTCCGCTCTGGCAGGCAGCCAGGTCACGGTATCCGTCACCGAGGATGGTATCCAGTTCAGTTCCGGCGAAAATGACTCTGAGCAGACCGGCACCGTCACCACGGGCGGCGGCAATCTGAATGTCCGCACGGCCGCCGGAATGGATTATACCGCCTTCGCCCAGCTTCCCAACGGAACGACCGTGAAGGTGATCGGCACGGACGGCGACTGGCTGAAGGTCATCCTGCCGGAAAAGGTCGGCTATGTCTATTCCAGCTACATGACGGTAAGTGACGGCGAGGCTGGCTCCGGGGGAGGTTCTTTCTCTCTGGATGCGGAAACACTGGAAAATCTGCTGGGGATGCTGGGCGGTGGTTTGAATGACGGTGCCGCCCTGACGCCGGACGGGAGCCTTTCGCTGATTGACGATATTGGCAGCCCGACCACCAGCGGCAAGCAGTTTATTACAGTGGAAACGAAGAACGGCAATGTGTTCTATCTCATTATCGACCGTGACGACGAGGGCGAGGAAACCGTGCATTTTCTGAACCAGGTGGATGAAGCCGATCTCATGGCGCTCACGGAGGATGGAGAAAAGGCGGAAACACCTATTGTCTGCACCTGTACGAAAAAGTGCCAGGCCGGTGCGGTCAATACCGCTTGCCCGGTCTGTGTAAAAAACCTCAGTGAATGTGTTGGCACGGAACAGAAAGCTGCGGAGCCCACCGAACCGGAGAATCCGGAACCTGAAAAGAAAAGCAATGCCGGGGTGCTCCTGGCGGTGCTGCTGATCCTTGCAGCCGGAGGCGGCGCAGCGGTCTATTTCCTGGTGCTGAAACCGAAGCAGGGCAAGAAAGTTCCCGCTAATCTGGATGATTTCGACCTGGAGGATGAAGAAGAATACCTAACCGAGGACGAGGAAACGGAGGAAAAGAATGAGTAAACTGATTATCGCAGAAAAACCGAGTGTGGCAAAATCTATCGCATCGGCCCTGGGTGCTTCATCCAGGGCCGATGGCTTTTATGAGGGCAATGGCCTTCTTGTATCCTGGTGCGTGGGGCACTTGGTATCCCCGATGGATGCGGGCAGCTATGACGAGCGTTTCAAGAAATGGCGCTATGATGATCTTCCCATTCTGCCGGAGCCATTTCGCTATGTGCTGGCACCAGGCAAGGAGGATGCTTTTGAAAATCTCCGTGCCCTGATGAACCGCCCCGATGTGGATACCATCGTCAATGCCTGTGACGCCGGGCGTGAAGGGGAGCTGATCTTCCGGCTGGTGTATGAAATGGCTGGATGCCGCAAGCCAATTCTTCGTCTCTGGATTTCTTCGATGGAGGACAGCGCTATCCGGGAGGGTTTTTCTGATTTGCGCCCCGGCGCCGACTATGAAGCCCTGTATCAATCCGCACTCTGCCGCCAGAAAGCGGATTGGCTGGTGGGGATCAACGCCACTCGTCTTTTCTCCGTTCTCTATCACCGCACCTTGAATGTGGGGCGTGTCCAGACACCCACATTGGCAATGCTGGCGGACCGTGACGCAAAGATCACGCTGTTCCACAAAGAGAAATATCATCTGCTTCGCCTGACGCTGGACGGAGCCGAGGCGGTGTCGGAGAAGTTCACCGATCCAACGGAGGCGGAACAGGCAGCGGCCATGTGCAAGGGTGCGGCCGTCACCTGTACTTCCGTCACGAAGGAGCAGAAGAAGGAACAGCCGCCGAAGCTCTATGATCTTACCACCTTGCAGCGGGAGGCGAACCGCCTGTTCGGATACACGGCGAAGCAGACCCTTGACTACGCCCAGAGCCTCTACGAAAAGAAGCTGCTGACCTATCCCCGCACGGACAGCCGGTATCTGACCTCCGACATGGCGGAAACAGCCTCCTGCGTCATCCATCTGGCGGCGAAGGTGCCGCCCTTTGACGGGATCAGCAACTTCTTCCCGCTGGTGGAGGCCATGAGCTCCGACAAGGATGTATCTGACCACCATGCTATCATCCCGACTATGGAGATTGAAAAAGCGGATATCAAGGCTCTGCCTCTGGGTGAGCACAATTTGTTCCTCCTTGTCTGCTGCAAGCTGCTGTGTGCGTCGGCGGAGCCGTATGTGTATGAGGCAGTCACGGCAACTTTCGACTGCGGCGGCCATTCCTTTACCGCAAAGGGTAAGCGCATCCTCTCCGAAGGCTGGCGGGAGATCGACCGCATTTTCCGTGCCTCCCTGAAAGAAAGACCTGCGGACGGGGACGGCGGCACGCTCCCGGACTTCACCGAAGGGCAGACTTTTGACGGCGCGGAGGTTTCCGTCACCGAGCATTTCACCCAGCCGCCAAAGCCTTACACCGAAGATACCCTCCTGTCCGCTATGGAGAACGCAGGCAAAGACGATATCCCCGACGAGGCGGAACGAAAAGGACTTGGCACACCTGCGACCAGGGCGGCTATCATCGAAAAGCTGGTGACAGCCGGATTTGTGGAGCGCAAGGGCAAAAACCTGATCCCCACAAAAGCCGGTATCAACCTTGTCACGGTCCTGCCGGAGCCGCTGACCTCTCCCATGCTGACAGCGGAATGGGAACAGAAATTAACGAAGATCGCAAGGGGCAGCACTGACACGGATACCTTCATGGACGGTATCTGCACGATGGTTCAGGAGATCGTGTCCACCTATTCCTGCATTTCCGAGGACGGCAAAAAGCTGTTTGCCCCGGAGAAGGAAGTAATCGGCACCTGCCCCCGCTGCGGTCAGCCGGTCTATGAGGGCAAGAATAACTTTGCGTGTTCAGATCGGTCCTGCGGTTTTGTCCTCTGGAAAAATGACCGCTTCTGGACGAGCCGCAAGAAGGAACTGACAAAGAAGATGGCAGCGGACCTCCTGAAAAAGGGTCGTACCAATGTCAAGGGAATGTGGTCTGAAAAGAAACAGGCCACTTATGACGCTGCGGTGATCCTGGACGACACGGGCGGCAAGTACATCAATTTTAAGCTGGAATTTCCAAAAAGAAAGGTTGGTGCTGATGGCAGAAAATAAGACTTTGGAACATTTACCCGAAGTGAGGGCGGCGGTGACTG
>OJOR01000441.1_pt1 | contig 10500 bp, 9 predicted proteins | sample 1598251 | NCBI WGS metagenome assembly OJOR01 (sample SAMN03922467, study PRJEB24848) | human gut metagenome | isolation source: stool sample | host: Homo sapiens | place: Germany | collected 2010-11 | reverse complement strand
AGTCGGATATTCGGACGGTGGCGGCACATCCGCTGCCGGAAGAAGGGTTCTGCGGCATGGAGGTAAATGGCACACGCTTTACTGAAAAAGCAGAGGCCGGTGAAGCAATCCTCGCAATCTGTAAAGCCAATCAGAGTTTGGAGCCGGTGCCGCTTGGCAGTTACCGTGGTTTCAAGATGGAGCTGGCATTTGACAGCTTCCAGAAAGAGTATCAGGTGCTGCTGAAAGGCGAGATGACCCACCGGGTACCCATCGGCACCAGTGCTGCGGGCAATATCCAGCGTCTGGACAATGCTCTTGCCGGGATTCCTGCAAGACTGGAAAAGGCGGAACAACAGTTGGACAATCTCAGAAGCCAGCAGGAAGCTGCGCAGGCCGAGCTTGGAAAGCCGTTCCCCCAGGAGGCAGAACTGGCGGAAAAGAGTGCAAGACTGGCAGAACTGGACGCATTGCTGAATATGGATGACCGTGGAAACGATGATCCAGACCGTGAGAAAACAACGGAAAAGCCGTCTGTCCTGGCAGAGCTGCGTGACCGTGCAGGGCGCATTCCGCCGATGACACATCGGGATGATGAGGAGGTGGCACTATGAGTGTTCGGGAACACTGGATCAATGTCCGGGTGAACCCGGAAGAGCTGGCGAGGATTCGTGAAAAGCAGAAGGAATTGGGTATTCGGAACACCGGTGCCTATATGAGAAAGATGGCGATGGACGGGTACTGCGTAAATCTTGATTTGTCGGATGTGGCGCAGGTATCCACACTTCTTCGCCGATGCAGCAACAACCTAAACCAGTACGCAAAACGCGCCAATGAATCTGGAAGCATCTATGCGGAGGATATCCGGGATTTGCAGAAGCGACTGGATGAACTCTGGGAGATGCAAAAGCTGATCTTAAAGAGGCTTTCTGGTATTCGATGACGGCGCAAACGTGCGGAATTTCTATTGCACATGGCACAGATGAAACAGTCTGTGTCATTACATATTTTTTGCAGGTCTTCCTGTTGACATCGTGGTGTTTGACAAGCGGGTACGATAAAATGAAGATGAAAAGAAAAACGAAGGGGTGAAATCCATGAAGATCGTATGTTTTTTGTTGAAGCTGGTGCTGAAAATCCTGTTGCTGCCGGTTGCGTTTCTGCTGCGATTTCTATGCTTTATCTGGAATCTGCTGATGCAGCTATCCCTGTGGGTACTTTCGCTGGTTATGCTTTTCGTTCTTGGCTGCGGCATTTATTCTGTGGTTCGGGCGAGCTGGACGGATGTGTTCTTGCTGACCCTGATTGAGATGGGACTGTTCGCAGCTGCGGTTGGAGCGGGCGGCATCATGGAACTGATGGAACGGCTGTGCGAGTGTGTGGAGGATGTTTTGACAATTTGAGTTCAGGAGGGATTAGATGGATATTCAGTTTATGAAAGATTATTATGATTTACGGTACGAGGAAACAGATGGAGAGAATCATTTTGTGGAAGAGACTGCTTATCAGGAAAAACAGTCTGAGCAATCGAAGATGGAAGACCAGCTGATGGAAATGGTGGGCGGCAGCGAATCTAATGTGTGGAAGCTGTACGAAAGCATCATGTGCATCTATTTCGACATGGAAGAAATCATCAAGCAGGCCGTTTATTTGCAGGGAGCTTATGATCGGGAACGGATGTTAAAATGAGAATAGTGAACAGCCTTCGGGTAGCTCTTTTTAGATGGAGGAATATGAAAAATGGCGGCTACAAGACTAATTGCGCTGCATATCAATAAAGGAAAGACGGTAGCGCAGTGTCTGGCTGACCGTACTGATTATTCTGAGAATGCAGCAAAGACGGAAGATGGAAAATATATCAGCGCGTATGCCTGTGACGCAAAGACCTGTGATGAAGAATTTCTGCTTTCTAAACGGCAGTATGAGCATATCACCGGTAGAACCCAGGCGCATGATGTGATTGCATATCAGATTCGGCAATCCTTTAAGCCCGGAGAAATCACGCCGGAGGAGGCGAACAAGGTTGGGTATGAGACAGCCATGCGATTCACCAAGGGAAAACACGCATTTATCGTGGCTACCCATGTTGATCGTGCGCACATTCATAACCATATTATTTTTAATTCCACTACATTAGACTGCGCCAGGAAATTCCGAGATTTTCGACTGTCCGGTCTTGCACTGGCAAGGCTCAGTGATATCGTCTGTCTGGAACACCGGTTGTCGGTCATTATCCGGAAGCCCTATGGGGAGCGACAGAAGAGAACGGAATACCCGGAGAAAAAATCGCAGCGGGATGAAATCTGCGAGTCCATTGATGCAGCATTGGCAAGAAAACCGAAAGACTTCCGGGAACTGATTGGAATTTTGCAGGAAGCAGGGTACGAGTATAAAGATGGAAAGCAGCCTGCACTGCGGGGAAAAGGCCATGCCAGATTTGCCCGCTTCCGCTCTCTCGACAAAGGATATTCGGTCGAAGAACTCTGCGAAGTGATTGCTGGGAATGCGGTTCATAAAAGCAAATTTGCAGAGAAAACCCGCACAAGCGCACGGTCTGCGCAGGTGCATCAGAAGGCGGAGCTGTCGTTCCTTATTGATGTCCGTGCCAAAATGCAGGCAGGCAAAGGCGCGGGGTATACGCGTTGGGCGAAAGTCTTTAATCTGAAACAGATGGCAAAAGCTATGATGTTCATGGAAGAGCATGGAATCAAGAGCTATGCAGAGCTGAAAGAAAAGGCAGATGGAATTTCTGAAAAATGTGATGCGCTGCTGGAATCTGTAAAAGCAGATGAGGAACGGATGTCGGAAGTGTCGGTGCTGCGGAAGCATCTAATCAATTATGCCAAGGCAAAAGATGTTTTTGCTGCGTATAAAGCATCTGGCTACAATCGAGAGTTCTATGAAGCCCACCGGGATACGCTGGCTTTGCGCAGCGCAGCAAAAAAGGCGTTTGATGCTTATAAGAAAGAGAACGGCTCTGACAAAAAGCTCCCGCGCATCAGCGAGCTGAACGCAGAGTATGCGATGCTTCTGGAACGAAAGAAAAGCTCCTATGCAGAGTACCGCAAAACAAAATCAGAAATGCAGGATTGGCTTGTGGCACAGAAAATCGTGCAGGAAATCCTGAAAGAGGACGAACAGAAGAAAGAGCAGCTGCATGAGCAAGAAGTGCGGCAGGAAGAAGAAAATAGACAAAGCAGTCGATGATGGAAAGTCCGGTGCAGTGTGGGTGTAATGCTCATGCTGCACCGGGCTTTTTTTCTTTGGCAGGAACTGCCGTTGAAGCATCCGGAACGGATGCGCAGCCCGATGCCGCAGGCAGCGTTCTATGGGGATTGGGGAGTTTCCCCAACAAGCAGAAAATCGCTTTCGTGTCACGAAAGCCCTGCTTGCAGAAGAGTGGATTCTAAAAAAATCGTTCAAAATTTGGAAGAACTTTCGATTGATTTTGTTCGTTTCTTGGAGTAGAATATAAATGAGAAATTTTAACTTGCTGCGAGTGACTTTAGACATCGAAAAAGAGGTTCCGTATGGATTTCATGACGATTAAGCAGGCTTCTGAAAAATGGGGCATCTGCACAAGGAGAGTACAGACATTATGCACAGAAGGGCGAATTGATGGTGCCGAGCGTTTAGGCCATCAGTGGGTCATTCCTATTAACGCCGAAAAGCCGAAGGATGCCAGAATCAAAAGCGGCAGATACATTAAAACAAAATCCGGAAATGGAGAGAACGAAGATGGAAAGAAAACCGTATAGTGCTGGAGCCGTGAAATTTTCGTTCTGGTTCATGGAATTTCGGAAAACCGTGCAGCTTTTGAGTGAGGGTAAGAGCTTTGCAGATATTAAAAAGTTGAATGAAGAGACAAACATCTATGGTGCACCGACAAAACTACGAGCGCAGCAGATTTATTCTACCGTAACAGCCCGTATCAAGACATTAGATGAAAGCTTTTATCCAATCTTTCTGAGCAGTGATCTTGCTACACAAAAATTATTTGTGCTGACTGCGGCTCTTTTGCATGACACGCTGTTCTTTGATTTTGTGTATGAAGTAGTGCGGGAAAAAATGATTCTTGGTTCCGATGAGCTGACGGATGCAGATATCCGGATATTTTTCAAAAATAAGCAGGAACAGAGTGAGAAAGTGGCTTCTCTTCAAGACTATACGCTGCACCGTCTCGGTTCCTGCTATAAGACACAGCTTTATGAAGCAGGAATTTTAGAAAGCAACCAGGCAAACAGCACAAGAAAAATACTGAAGCCAATTCTTGATATTGCATTTGAGCATTGGCTTTATGACCATGACCTTGGCATCATGGTAAAAACACTGACGGGGGTAAGATGAAATGGATTTAAGCCAAAGACTGGACGAGATGGAGCTTGCAATCCATAAGCCGTCTTTCCGAAAAGGAACAGGCCGCGCAAATGAGGTCAACTATTGGGTGTTTGATTATCCACCGGAAAAGGAACTGGAAGTTCGGGAGCGTGTAGAGTATCTGAAAAATAAGAACGACCGGGGCGATGATGATTTTGAGCTTGTGGTCTTTGACCTGTATGATATCATCATTGACTTTTTGGAAAAGAAAAACTTTATGGAAAAGTGCTATGACTTTGAAAAAAAGCGAGGAATCGAGCGTATCGTCAAGGCAGTGACCAACTCCATGAAGGTGAATGACGATGACAGCCTGATCGTGCAATATATCAAAGAACATACGCCGGAGAATGCAGTTGTGTTCCTGACCGGTATCGGCAAGTGCTATCCGATTTTGCGCTCCCACAAGGTGCTTAACAACTTGCACCAGGCGTTTGTGCGCTGCCCGGTCGTGATGTTCTTTCCGGGAACCTATAATGAGCAGGAGCTGATCCTGTTCAATGAGATTAAAGACGATAACTATTACCGGGCATTCCGACTGGTAAAGTAATGGATGGAGGAAACAGTTATGCAGATCAAGGACATGTTCCGAAAGAAAATTGACCGTGAGATACAGGGCGTTATCATTGTCGGTCAGGGTGAAGAAACAAATGTAGCGCAGGAGCTGGAAGAGTATGTTGTGACCCGTGAGCTTCAGCGTCATTTTGCGGATTTCTTTGCAGCATATAAAAAAGGTATTCAGGGAACCACACCGAAAATGGGTGTCTGGATTTCCGGCTTTTTTGGAAGTGGTAAATCTCATTTCCTGAAAATTCTGTCCTATCTGCTTCAGAATAAACAGGTCGGAGACAAACATGCCATCGACTACTTCATTGAGGATCAGAAGATTACCAATCAGATGGTGCTGGCAGATATGCAGCTGGCAGCAAACACCCCATCGGACGTAATTCTTTTCAACATTGATTCCAAAAGCGATTCGAATGGCAAAGAAAATAAAGATACCATTGTGAACGTATTCCTGAAGGTCTTCAATGAGATGCAGGGCTTCTGCGGTTCCATGCCGCACCTTGCCGACCTGGAGCGCAGGCTTTCCGAGGAAGGTCGTTTTGAAGAGTTTAAGGAAAAGTTTGAAGAAGAGTATGGAGATCCGTGGGAAAGCTCTCGCCAGGACTTCGATTTCATTCAGGATTCCGTTGTCGATGTTCTTTCTGACATGGATTTCATGAGCGAATCGGCTGCTCGTAACTGGTGTGAGAAAGCAACCGAGGGCTACCAGATCAGTATTGAGGATTTCGCCAAGCGTGTAAAGTCCTATATTGAGAAAAAAGGTAACAACCACCATGTGGTTTTCCTTGTAGATGAGATTGGCCAGTACATTGGTGATGATTCCAAACTGATGCTGAACCTTCAGACAGTGACGGAAGAACTGGGCAAGGAATGCATGGGCAAGGCTTGGGTAATCGTAACGAGCCAGCAGGATATCGACTCCATTACCAAGGTGAAGGGTAACGACTTCTCCAAGATTCAAGGACGTTTCGATACACGTCTTTCTTTGTCCTCTGCCAATGTGGACGCTGTTATCAAAAAGCGTATTCTGGATAAGACCGAGACAGCAGCACAGAGCCTGCGTCTGCTCTATGACCAGAAAGCAACCATCATCAAAAATCTGATTGTCTTCAACGACGGCGTGGAGAAAAAACTGTACGCCAACGCAGAAGACTTTGCAGAGGTTTATCCTTTTGTTCCATACCAGTTTAATTTGCTTGCCAGCGTGCTGACCAGCATCCGTACCCACGGTGCATCCGGCAAGCACCTGTCCGAAGGTGAACGTTCCATGCTGGCTCTGTTCAAAGAATCTGCCATGCAGCTGATGGACGATGAGATGGGGGCAATCGTGCCGTTCTATCGGTTCTATGATGCATTGGAGAACTTCCTCGACCACAGCCACAGCAGCGTGATCATCCGCGCTTATGACAACAGCTACATCAACCCGGAAAAGAAGGAAAAAGATGTCTTTGCCATCAATGTGTTGAAGACCCTTTTCCTGATTAAATATGTTCTGGAGATTGAAGCCAATGTGGACAACATCGTGAGCCTCATGATTACCAGCATTGACGATGATCGTATTTCTTTGAAGGCACAGGTGGAGGATGCACTGAAAGTGCTGATGCGCCAGATGCTGATCCAGAAGAATGGCTCCATCTATGTATTCCTGACCGATGAGGAACAGGAAATCAACAACGAAATCGAAAAAGAAAATGTGGAGATGCCGGAGGTCATCACGAAGATTGCGGAGATGATCTATGAGGACATTTTCTCCAGCAAGAAGTATCAGTATCCAAGCTTTGGTGGACGGTATGCGTTCTCCTTCAATCAGACAGTGGATGACCGCCCATATAAGGCAAACCAGAATTACGATATCGGCCTCCGTGTGTTGACCCCGTGGTATGAGGGTGGCACCGATGATGGTACGCTGCGCCTACTCTCTGGCCAGGGCAAGGAAGTCCTGGTGGTTCTTCCGAACGATGATGCGTTCCTGACGGAAATGCGGGCATACTTGAAAATTGAACGCTTCCTGCGCAAGAATACCTCTGTGCAGCTTGCCAAGTATGAGACCATTAAGGAGGCAAAGCGCGTGGAGATGCGGGAACGCAACGGTAACGCCAAGCTTTACCTGACGGAAGCTCTGAAAGAGGCTACCATCTATGTCAATGGCGATGTGCTGCACACCTCCGGCAAGGAAGTGACCAGCCGCATCAACGAGGCAATCGGAAGATTGGTGCAGACGGTTTACCACAAGCTGTCCTACATCGACGCAGCGATGGGCGAAGCAGACATCCGGAAGATGTTCAAGACCAGCAATCAGCTGTCGCTGGCACTGGGAGATACCGGAGAATCCAATGTCCACGCGCTGGATGATGTGCTGCAATTCGTGGCAGGTAACTCCCGGATGCACATGAAAACTTCTATGAAAACGATCAAGGATCGCTTTATGAAAGCACCCTATGGCTTTGTGGAAGATGACATCCATTGGCTGGTGGCACGTCTCTTTAAGCGTGGAGATCTGTCCTTTACGGTCAATGGTGAGAGCGTCAATCTGAACAACCGTTCCGAGGAAGAAATCATCGGCTACATCACGAAGAAGCAGTTCGTGGATAAGCTGCTGACGGAAGTGCGCGTCCGTGTGCCGGAAAACCAGAAAAAGGCCGTCCGCACCGTGATGAAAGAGCTGTTCAAGGTGGCACCGCCTGCCGATGACGAAGATACCATCATGAAGAACTTCCAGCATTACTGCGAGAATCGAATCACCGAGATTGAGCGGCTGGAACCGAAATATGAGAATTACGCCTATCCTGGAAAAGAACTTCTGGAAAAGGGCAAGAAGCGGCTTTCCGCACTGGTGCAGATTCAGGCACCGCTGGAATTCTTTAAGACTGTATTTGACGAGCAGGACGATCTGATGGATTTTGGCGAGGACTATGAGCCTATCCGTGATTTCTTTGGCAGTGAGCAGCTGACCATCTTCACCCGTGCGCTGGATATGCTGAATATCTACGAGGACAGCAAGACCTACATCGTGGATGCAGAACTGGAAGACGTGGTGGCTAAGATGCGCACCATCGTCCGGATGGCGAAGCCCTATAAGGAGATTCCGAAGCTGCCGGAGCTGCGCGAGAAGTTTATGAACTGCTATATGCGCATTCTGGAAGAGCAGGCAGAGCCGGTCAAGGATTCCATCAATCAGGATCGGAACCGTGTCTTTGAAGTGCTGAACACCAAGTCCTATAAGGATGCGAAGTTCAACCGTTATCTGGAACTGTTTAAGGAGATCTTGGACGGTGCGGAGCACTGCAACAATGTCTCCACTCTGCGTAGCTATGCAGATAAGGCGGAGGCACTGAAGCTGCGCCTGCTTAATGAGATGAACGCAGAGGATATCCGTCTTGTGCAGGAAGCAGCAGCAAAGGCCGAGGCAGAGCGCAAGCGTCAGGAAGAAGAGGCGAAAAAGCGCGGCGAGACCGTAAAACCGGAAGAAAAGGTCGCAGAAGCGCAGCCGGTATATAAGGTGCGCACCACGAAGAATGTTTCCATCAAGACGGTTGCCAAGACTGCATCGTGGCGGTTGGAGAGTAAGGACGACGTTGATAAATACCTTGCCGCATTGCGTGAAAATCTGCTGAAAGAGATGGACGAAGATACAATCGTCAACATTGAACTATAAATGACAGGAGGATTGGCTCCATGAACAAGACAGCCATAAAGAATTTTGCGATCTGGGCGCGGAATAAGCTGATTGCAGATGTCAGCTATGATGCCCGCCTGATCGGTATTACGGAGGACGGCATTGCCAAGCCGTTGCCGCAGAGCTTCGGCGGCACTCAGTTCTTCGATATCGGCACCGCAGAACCATATTCGATTTCCGGCGAGGCCGTGCGGCAGCGTGACAAGCTGATAGAGGTCATCCAGCAGAAGGAAAAAGATACCGACTACAAAACCGCATATCAGTATGTGATTGAGGAGGTTGCCTATACATGGTTTAACCGCCTGATCGCCATCCGTTTCATGGAGGTCAATGACTATCTGCCTTCCCATATCCGAGTGCTCTCTTCCGAGAGCGGAAAGCTGGAGCCGGATCTGGTTACAACACCGTTTGACGCAGAGCTGCCCTTTACTGCGGAGGAAGAGGCACAGATTTTCCAGCTGAAGCAGGACAACAAGCTGGACGAGGTGTTCCGCATCCTGTTCCTGAAGCAGTGCAATGCCCTGAACGAGATTCTGCCTGCTCTGTTTGAAAAAACAAAGAACTACACCGAGCTGCTGCTCAGCCTGTCCGTCATTGACCAGGATGGCGTGGTCTATCATCTGATCCACGACATCCCGGAGGATGACTTCAATATCGAGCGCGGCGGTCAGGTGGAGATCATCGGCTGGCTGTACCAGTATTACAATACCGAGCCGAAGGCCGCTGCATTTGCCAAGAACGGTAAGATCACCAAAGAGGAAATCCCTGCCGTGACCCAGCTTTTTACCCCGGACTGGATCGTGCGGTACATGGTCGAAAACAGCCTTGGCCGTTTGTGGGTGGAAGGACACCCGGAATGCGACCTGAAAGAAAACTGGAAATACTATCTGGAAGAAGCACAACAGGAGCCGGAGGTGCAGGCAAAGCTGGCTGAAATTCGCAAAGAGTATGCCGCCCTGAATCCGGAAGACATCAAGCTCATCGACCCCTGCATGGGTTCCGGCCATATCCTCGTATACGCTTTTGATGTGCTGATGCAGATTTACGAGAGTGCCGGTTACAGCCAGCGCGATGCTGCAAAAAGCATTCTGGAGAACAACATCTACGGTCTGGACATTGATGACCGTGCCTATCAGCTGGCGTACTTTGCTGTGATGATGAAAGCACGTCAGTACAACCGCCGTATCTTGAACGGTGAAAACAGCTGCCATGTCTATGCCATTCAGGAGAGCAATAGCGTCAACCGTGCGCACTTGAAGTATTTCGGCGCAGGGATGGACGATATTGAGAAGAATGCTGCTAAGATGCAGCTGGAAGGTCTGCTGGACACCCTGACCGATGCCAAGGAGTACGGCTCTATCCTCAATGTGGAGAGCTATAACTGGGATTTGCTGCGCCGGTTTGTGGCAGCGGAGGATACTGCAGGGCAGATCAGCATGGACAGTGTGGGCGTGGAAGACACTGCTGAACAGCTGAATCGGCTCATTGATATCGGCGAGACCATGGCGCGGAAATATTGGGTTACCTGCACGAATCCGCCCTATGCCGGAACCAGCAACCTGAGTGCAAATGTCAACAACTTTGTCAAGAAGAACTATCCGGACAGCAAAGCTGACCTGTTTGCTGTGTTTATTGAACGCTGCCGTCAGATGACTGTAAACAACGGTTTTCAGGCAATGATTACACAGCACGCTTGGATGTTCCTGTCCAGCTTTGAAAAGCTGCGTGAAAAGATGATGCTGACAGAAACCGTCAACATGGCGCATCTGGGAGCAAGAGCCTTTGAGGAAATTGGTGGCGAGGTGGTGCAGACCACCGCCTTTGTGCGCTGCGCAAACCATGTAGAGGGTTATAAGCTGTCTCTTATACACATCTCCGAGCCCACGAGACAGGCAGAAATCTCG
>OJOR01000437.1_pt1 | contig 10590 bp, 9 predicted proteins | sample 1598251 | NCBI WGS metagenome assembly OJOR01 (sample SAMN03922467, study PRJEB24848) | human gut metagenome | isolation source: stool sample | host: Homo sapiens | place: Germany | collected 2010-11 | reverse complement strand
CTCTTGACTTTTGGAGAATTTTATGATATAATTAAAAACAAGGCAGTAAAGAAATTATTTTCTCCGTCATCGGCAATTACGGAACTGCTGCCGCAAAATAATCGGGAGGGATCTATCGTGAATATAAATGAAATGACAGTGCTTATATGCGACGATTCTATGTTCGCTCGCAAAAAGCTCAGTATGTCTATTTCTGGATTTGGAGTAAAAGCCGTTTATGAAGCAGCCGACGGTGAGGAGGCTGTTAGCAAATATAAGGAGTTCAAGCCTGACGTGGTTTTCATGGATATCATCATGCCAAAGGTAACAGGTCTTGAAGCCCTCAAACAGATAATAGCAGAAGACCCTGACGCTAAGGTGATAATGGCTTCTTCTGTTGGTACTCAGAGCCATTTGAAAGACGCTCTTAAGTCGGGAGCTGTGGACTTTTTGCAGAAACCTATAGCTGATAATGACGCTCTTAAAGTTCTTGAGAACGTTGCAAAGGGGGTACTGTAAATGTTTGCGCAGTTTTTTGGAGGCTATCTCTTTAACCATAAGCTTTGTACCGCTGAGGATCTTACTCAGGCTTTCGAGGCTAAAAAGCATACAAGACTTCGCCTTGGCGTTCTCGCTATAAATGCTGGTCTTATGACAGCCGAGCAGGTGGAGCACGTTAATATTACTCAGCAGAGTGTCGATAAACGTTTTGGCGACCTTGCCGTGGAGCTTGGCTATGTTACCGCTGACGACGTTGAAAAGCTTCTCGCTCAGCAGCCTACAGATTACCTGCTCCTGGGTCAGACCCTTGTTAATAACGGTGCTCTTACCAATGCTGAGTTTGAAAAGGCGCTTAAAGACTATAAGACTGAAAATCAGATAACCGACGATATTTCAGACAATCAAACAGAAACTCTACATAACCTTATCAATGAGTTCTATCATTTTGACAATGATGAAAACGCCCGTATCTGTACTGATTATGTTACTTTGCTTTTCAAAAATCTTATCAGATTTATCGGTGACGATTTCACTCCTATGGAAGCGTCAGTTATAAAGAATTTTGCAGCAGAACATATCGTTATCCAAAAAATAAACGGAAAATATAACGCTGAGGCTTGCATTGCCACAGATTCAAAGACATATATGGCTTTCGCTGAGAGGTTTGCAAAAGAGAGCTTCACGGAGGTCGATGACTTTGTAAACGCTACAGCAGGCGAATTTCTGAACGTAAACGACGGTCTGTTCGTTGTAAATGAGTCAAACGAGCATGGCGTTGAGCTTACACTCACACCGCAGGAATTTTTGGAAAATGGTGAGCTTGCCCTGTCAGGCACTGCATTCTGTATTCCTGTGAACTATCCGTTCGGCAAGCTGAATTTCATCATTGCCACCTGATATAATTTTACAAGCACATAATATCCGCCGCTGTCCAGCTTTGTTCAGCGGCGTTGATGTTCTTTGCCTTTTTTATAACTTTTTTTCAAAAACACTTGAAATTTCATTGGAAGTATGTTATAATAGTAAGGTAACAAAAGTTAGATTGATATGATTCAGTTATTGTTCCTCATCAATCCGAGATATAGGTGTGCGGGTCCTGTGCAATGAAACGCTGTGAACCATGTCAGGCGGGGAACCGAGCAGCATTAAGCGGTTTGTTTCGTGTGTCACAGTTCCGCCCGCACGCCCATATGTCGGATTGATTTTTTTATTTTCTTGATTGGAGTGAGAGTTTTGTATCAGGCATTGTACAGAAAATGGCGTCCAATGTCATTTGACGATGTTGTTTCACAACCGCATATTACAACTACTCTCAAAAATCAGATAAAAAGCGGCAAGACCGCTCACGCCTATCTTTTCACAGGCTCAAGAGGTACGGGAAAGACCACCTGTGCAAGAATTTTTGCAAAGGCTATCAATTGCCTTGACCCACATGACGGTGAGCCATGCCTTGAATGTGAGATATGCAAAGACGCTGACAACGGCACTCTTTCCGATATTATCGAGATTGACGCTGCTTCAAATTCTAAAGTAGACGATATCAGAGAATTGCGTGAAGGCGTTGTCTATACTCCTGAAAGATGTAAATATAAGGTATATATCATAGACGAGGTGCATATGCTTTCTGCGGGCGCATTCAACGCCCTGCTGAAAACTATGGAAGAACCTCCTCCGCATGTCAAGTTTATTCTTGCCACTACGGAGATACATAAAGTTCCTGCTACTATCGTGTCGAGATGCCAGCATTTCGACTTTCACAGGATAAGAAACGAGGATATCGTTTCAAGGCTTATGTATATTGCTTCTCAGGAGGGCTTTACCCTCCACGAAGATGCCGCAGGCATGATAGCAAGGCTTTCTGACGGTGGTATGCGTGACGCACTTTCTCTTTTAGACCAGTGCGTTGCCTATGAAAATGACATCACCCTTGACGTTGTGTCCTCAGCTTCCGGCATTGCAGGACGTGATTATCTTTTTGATATTCTCGAAAAGATAGCCGATAAGGACGCCGCAGGCGCACTCAGAGTCGTTGACAAGCTTTATGATATGTCAAAAGATCTGAAAGTCTTGGCAGGTGAACTGCTTGCTCAGATGAGAAATGTCATGATAATCAAAACTATCGACAACAACAAGGATCTAATAACTTGTCTGCCTGACGAGTATGAAAGACTTAAAGCCCTTGCAGAACGCATGAAGCTGGACGAGATACTCGGGGATATAAATACTTTGCAGGAGTGCAGCGAGCGTTTTGCAAAAAGCACATCAAAGCGTATCGAACTTGAAATGTGTATCATAAAGCTGTGCGGAGCTGCTCAAAAAGCAGGTGCAACTGTGCAGGCTGTATCAGGCAATGCTGAGATCACAGTGCTTCTTAATAGAATAACTCAGCTTGAGAATGCACTAAAAAATGGTGCCGTTTTGCAGACTCAACCGCAGATCGCCACACCGGCTCAGCAGGAACAAGCTCCACCGCCAAAGCCTTTTGACCCGGATTTCAAGAAAATGAAAGCAAGCGACTTCAAGCTTGTGCAGACTTGGGACAACATTGTGGAGCAGGTCAAGCAGACAAATCCTGCCATAGGCTGTTTCTTAGTCAATTCAAAGGCTTATATGTGTCAGAATGTGCTGCTTATGATAGTACACAATGACTTTTATCTCAAAAAGTTCAAAGCAAGCGGCGATGCTACGGTGCTTAATGAGATACTGAAAAATAATTTCGGACAAAACTTCACTATCAAAGTCAAATCAGCCAAAAATGTCGCACCTGAGGATACGGAAAATCCTATAAATCAGTTGCTTGACAAAGCGAAAAAACTTGATATTGAAGTTGATATAAAAAAATAATTTTGAATATAAGGAGTTTTTAAAATGCAAGCAAGACTTCCACAGGGAATGGGCAAAGGTCCTTCCAATAACATGAATCAGATGCTCAAGCAGGCTCAGAAAATGCAGGACGAGATCACAGCTCTTCAGGCAGACCTTGAGCAGAGAGAGTTCACAGGTACAGCAGGCGGCGGAGTTGTTGAGGTAACTATCAACGGCAAGAGAAACGTCCTTAAGCTTGATATCAAGCCTGAGGTAGTTGATCCAGAGGACGTTGAAACACTTCAGGACCTCGTTATGGCAGCTTTCAATCAGGCTGTTGCTAACCTCGATGAAGTAAGCGACACTGAAATGCAGAAACTCACAGGCGGAGTATCATTCCCAGGTCTGTTTTAATGGCTGAGTCAAACGCACTGCCTTTGGTACTTCTGGCAGAGCAATTTGCAAAGCTCCCTGGTATAGGCATGAAGTCCGCACAGCGCCTTGCCTACTATGTTATGTCCATGACAGACGAGGACGCATCGGCTTTTGCAGCGGCTATCACTAATGCCCACAAAAGCGTTCATCTTTGCAGCGTTTGCCAGAACTTTACTGACAAGCCAAAGTGTCCTATCTGTGCCGACCCAAGACGTGACCACACAACGGTCTGCGTAGTAGAAGACCCAAAGGATATAGCCGCTTTCGAGCGTACTAAGGAGTACAAAGGCGTTTACCATGTTTTGCATGGACTTCTCTCCCCTATGGACGACATTTCCCCTGACAAGCTTAAAATAAAAGAACTGCTTGCGAGGATAGAGCCTGAGAATGTTAAAGAAGTCATTATGGCTACTAATCCTACAGTTAATGGCGAAGCTACGGCAATTTACATTTCAAGGCTGCTGAAACCCCTTGGTGTAAAGGTCACACGTTTGGCGTTCGGCCTACCCGTTGGCGGAGTGCTTGAATATGCTGATGAAGTGACGCTTTACAAGGCTTTGGAAAATCGAAACGAAATATAAGGAAAACCTCCCCGAACTATTCGGAGAGGTTTTTTTTACGTCTAAGATTTTTGAAAAATTCCGTCAGTGTATCTGCACACCGCTCTTGCAGTATACCGCCTGTGCAAAGAGGTCTGTGATTATAGGGCAGCTCAAAAAGATTTACCACCGACCCGCAAGAACCAGCCTTTTTGTCATACGCACCAAAAACAACACGCTCAATTCGAGAATTTATTATCGCACCCGTACACATAGGACAAGGCTCGAGAGTAACAAAAAGCTCACAACCCATAAGCCGCCAACCCCCAAGATTGCGACTTGCTTCCTCAATAGCCACAAGTTCGGCATGAGTCAAAGGGGAACGCCCATACTCACGACGATTGAATCCCCTGCCGATTATTTCACCGCTGGAACGCTTCACAACTATCGCACCCACAGGTACTTCCCCCTGGTCTGCGGCAATTTCCGCAAGCTCCAACGCTTTTTTCATGTAAAGCTCATCTCTCGTCATATTATCCTCGCACACACAAACATAGTCACAAGAATTGCGGCTATCCACACTGCGATCGAGTTTGTTGCAATGAAAGATTTAACTCGCTTTGACATCGTCATAAAAGAATTATCATTTTCAATGTTGAATGTCCAGTCACCAAAGCTTGTAAGCTTCGAGTACATCACAAGAGATACACCAACGATCACTGTACAGATTATGACTTCTGCTATTTTGGCATAAGGAAGATCATAGAGAACAATGTAACTTAATACAAAATTCGTGATATGGGCGCAAATACTCATTGAAATTGCAGTAAAAACCGAGCCTGTTCGTATAGTAAATAGTCCAAGAACCGCAGTACAGCATACAACAAAGGGCAGATATGTAATATCATAGTAGCATAAACCGTTCACAACAGCAGTGATCATAATAGCGAAGGTGTCGCCAAATTGACGAAAAGTCTGCAAAAAAACTCCTCGAAATACTATCTCTTGCATTATAGGAACAATGATCGCAAAGAAAGCAAAAGAAACAAGAGCTACAACAGGATCTTCAGAGAATACAAAAATAGAATATATCCCGTCTAAATGCACAGCTGAAAACAGCAGACTAAGGATATATTGTCCAACCCTGCCCACAACGATTATGACCATCATAATAACCACAGCAGTTCCACGCATTTTTTCGTAGCCCTTTGAATTTGCAAAAACGACTTTATTAGGGATCTTAGTAACGATCTTAAAAATAAGACCAGGCACAACAAACTTTGCGGCAAACAACAGACCTAAAATAAAAGTCATTCCAACATCATATCTGCCATATCCGCCATCTGTTTGAGAAAAATACACAAATGTACCAGTTGTATCCGGTGCGTATTTATTCACTATAAAATAGTTAAGAAAATCAATAGCAAGCATTACCACAAGACAAATGCCCAACAAACTACAGCATTTTAGCATAGAGATCCTCTCTGCTACCTCTGCCTTATGAGGCACAAAACCCTCGCCATCAATGTATGAGTGTTCTCTTGTATCATGTATAAACTGGAATCCAAAAGAATTCTGAGGATTTGAACGCCACTTTGCAAACGACTTCTTATAATCATCACTCTGATTTTGATAAGTGGTATCCTGCGCAACGTCAATCATATAATCTTTAGTATTTGTATCGTTCAAATTCTCACCCCCGATATACTAATTATAGCATATCACCGTACTTTTTTAAAGCATACAAATATCATTTAACTTATTATTCATAATATTTTAAGACAAAAAAAGATCGGATACATATTAGTACCCGATCTTTATATAGCGAACTAAAAATTAGTCTCTAACAGCTGTAACGACGCCAGAACCTACTGTTCTACCACCCTCACGGATAGCGAAACGAAGTCCCTCTTCGATAGCGATTGGAGTGATAAGCTCAACATCCATCTCTACGTTATCGCCAGGCATGCACATTTCCTTGTCAGCAGGAAGTGTGATAACGCCTGTAACGTCAGTTGTTCTGAAATAGAACTGTGGTCTGTAGTTGTTGAAGAATGGAGTATGACGGCCGCCCTCTTCCTTCTTCAGAACGTAAACCTGACCTGAGAACTTTGTGTATGGGTGAATGGAACCTGGCTTACAAAGAACCTGGCCTCTCTGAATGTCAGATCTCTGGATACCACGGAGAAGAGCACCGATGTTGTCGCCTGCCTCAGCGTAGTCAAGGATCTTTCTGAACATCTCGATACCTGTTACAACAGTCTTTGGTCTCTCAGTTGAAAGTCCGAGGATCTCAACTTCGTCACCAGTCTTGAGCTGACCTCTTTCAACTCTACCAGTAGCAACTGTACCACGGCCTGTGATTGTGAATACGTCCTCAACAGGCATCAGGAATGGGAGATCAGACTTTCTGTCTGGTGTTGGGATGAATGTGTCAACAGCGTCCATAAGGTCAAGGATTGGCTTGTAAGCTGGATCTGAAAGATCATCTGGAGCCTCAAGAGCTGCAAGAGCTGAACCCTTGATGATTGGAGTCTCATCGCCAGGGAAATCGTACTTGTCAAGGAGCTCTCTGATATCCATCTCAACGAGGTCGAGAAGCTCTTCATCGTCAACCTGGTCAGCCTTGTTCATGAAAACAACGATAGCTGGAACGCCTACCTGTCTAGCAAGGAGAAGGTGCTCTCTTGTCTGAGCCATAGGACCATCAGAAGCAGCAACTACGAGGATAGCGCCGTCCATCTGAGCAGCACCAGTGATCATGTTCTTTACATAGTCAGCGTGGCCTGGGCAGTCAACGTGAGCATAGTGACGGTTCTTTGTCTCATACTCAACGTGAGCAGTGTTGATTGTAATTCCTCTCTCTCTCTCCTCTGGAGCTGAGTCGATGTTGTTGTAATCCTTCTTCTCAGCAAGACCTTCAAGAGCAAGAGTCTTTGTGATAGCAGCAGTAAGAGTTGTCTTACCGTGGTCAACGTGACCGATTGTACCAATGTTAACGTGTGGTTTGGTTCTTTCGAAATGTGCCTTTGCCATAGGAATTTTCCTCCTTAAAATTTAATAGTTTCCGATTTAACATACCGTAGTATAATTATATCAAATAAAAAGCAAATTTGCAATAGAAAAAACAGAAAATTTTCCGCAAATTTATTAGTCCTTGTTTCTTGAAGCCATGATCTTCTCAGAGATAGACTTTGGTACCTGAATGTAGCTGTCAGGCTCCATTGTGTACTGTCCACGACCCTGTGTCTTAGAACGCAGGTCATTTGAGTAACCAAACATTTCAGACAGTGGAACGAGAGCGTCTACCTGAACAGCACCGGTTCTCTGCTCCTGACCGAGGATCTGTCCACGACGGGAGTTGAGGTCGCCTATAACTGTTCCGAGATAATCATCAGGAGCGATAACGCAAACCTTCATGATAGGCTCAAGAATGATTGGTGAAGCCTTTCTCATAGCCTCCTTGAACGCCATAGAACCGGCGATCTTAAATGCCATTTCAGAAGAGTCGACTTCGTGATAAGATCCATCGTACAGCTCGACCTTAACGTCAACTACCTGGAAGCCTGCGAGAACGCCGTTCTCCATAGCACCCCTGATACCTGCATCAACTGCTGGAATGTATTCCTTAGGAATAGCACCGCCGACAACCTTGTTGATGAACTCATAGCCCTTACCGGACTCGTTTGGCTCAACATTGATCTTAACGTGACCGTACTGACCCTTACCACCTGACTGCTTAGCGTACTTGTAATCAACGCTTGCAGGAGCAGTAATTGTTTCCTTATATGAAACCTGAGGAGCGCCGACATTAGCCTCTACCTTGAACTCACGGAGAAGTCTGTCTACGATGATCTCAAGGTGCAGCTCGCCCATTCCGGCGATAATTGTCTGACCTGTTTCCTCAGAAGTATAAGTTCTGAATGTTGGGTCCTCTTCAGCAAGCTTTGCAAGAGCGATACCCATCTTTTCCTGACCTGCCTTAGTCTTAGGCTCGATAGCGAGCTGGATAACAGGCTCAGGGAATTCCATTGACTCAAGAAGTACAGGGTGCTCTTCATCACAAAGAGTGTCACCTGTTGTTGTGTTCTTCAGACCGATAGCGGCACCGATATCACCAGCGTAGATAGTATCGATATCTTTTCTTGCGTTAGAGTGCATCTGAACGATTCTTCCGATTCTCTCGTCCTTATCCTTAGTGGAGTTATAAACTGTAGAACCGGCTGTCAGAACACCTGAATAAACTCTGAAGTAGCAGAGCTTACCAACGAATGGGTCTGTAGCGATCTTGAATGCGAGAGCAGCGAATGGCTGATCGTCGCCTGAAATTCTCTCAACTTCCTCACCTGTGTTTACGTCAGTACCCTTGATGTGTGGTACGTCGATAGGTGAAGGCATATAATCTACAATAGCGTCAAGAAGCTTCTGAACGCCCTTGTTTCTGTATGAAGTTCCACAGGTAACAGGTACCATTGTGTTAGCGATAGTACTCTTTCTGATTACCTTCTTCATCTCGTCGATAGTGATCTCCTCGTCTGCGAAATACTTCTCAGCGAGATCGTCATCAACTTCTGCAAGATGCTCGATAAGGTCAGCGTGATACTGTTCAGCCTTTTCCTTGAGGTCCTCAGGGATCTCTTCCTGACGGATATCCTTTCCAAGGTCATCATAGTATACATAAGCCTTCATTTCGAGCAGATCGACGATACCCTTGAAGTCGTCCTCAGCACCGATAGGGAGCTGGATAGGAACGGCATTACAATGAAGTCTTTCATGGAGCATATTCAAAACGTTGTAGAAGTCTGCACCCATGATATCCATCTTGTTGACATATACCATTCTTGGTACCTGATAGTTATCAGCCTGTCTCCAAACTGTTTCAGTCTGAGGCTCAACACCACCCTTAGCACAAAGAACTGTTACAGAACCGTCGAGTACACGAAGTGAACGCTCAACCTCAACTGTAAAGTCAACGTGGCCCGGAGTATCTATAATGTTGAGTCTGTGACCCTTCCAGTAGCAAGTAGTAGCAGCAGAAGTAATTGTGATACCTCTCTCCTTCTCCTGTGCCATCCAGTCCATTGTAGATGCACCGTCGTGTGTTTCACCGATCTTATAGTTTACACCGGTATAAAACAGGATACGCTCTGTAGTAGTAGTCTTGCCGGCGTCGATGTGTGCCATGATACCGATATTACGGTAATCCTGCAATTTACATTCTCTTGCCATATATATCCTCCTTTATACCTCTTACCATCTGTAATGAGCAAAAGCCTTGTTAGCTTCAGCCATCTTATGAGTTTCGTCACGCTTCTTGCATGAGCCGCCAACGCCGTTAAGAGCGTCAAGGATCTCTGCTGCGAGTCTCTCTCTCATTGTGTCCTCGTTTCTCTCACGAGAATACTTTGTTATCCATCTCAGACCAAGTGTCTGTCTTCTGTCAGGACGAACCTCCATTGGTACCTGGTAAGTCGCACCGCCTACACGGCGAGCCTTGACCTCCAGCTCAGGCATGATGTTATCCATAGCCTCCTGGAATACTTCAAGAGCAGGTCTGCCTGTCTTTTCTTCGACAATTTCAAATGCTCCGTAAACGATCTTCTGGGCAACACCCTTCTTACCGTCAAGCATGATGTTGTTTACAAGACGTGTAACAAGCTTAGAATTGTATACTGGATCCTGAAGCACGTCTCTCTTTGTAACTCTACCTCTTCTTGGCACTTTAATTCCCTCCTTCACAAATAATGAATTCACAGGTACTCGCTCTGTAACCACGGCGCACAGCCGTTTTACAGCCCCGTCAGTTCCTTGTAGAGTCAACTAATATATATTAATCACTCCACATAAACTGTGGTCTTCGCAATATGCGACAATGAGTTATTACCTTGTTACTAAAATGAGCTTTTCAGTTTTTGATTACTTGGCTGCTCCTGCCTTTGGTCTCTTAGCACCGTACTTGGATCTCGCCTGCATTCTCTTAGCAACGCCCTGAGCGTCGAGAGTGCCTCTGATGATGTGATATCTTACACCAGGGAGGTCCTTAACACGTCCGCCTCTGATAAGAACAACGGAGTGCTCCTGAAGATTGTGTCCGATACCAGGAATGTAAGCTGTAACTTCGTTTCCGTTTGTGAGCTTAACTCTGGCAACCTTTCTCATAGCTGAGTTTGGCTTTTTAGGTGTAGCAGTTCTTACTACTGTGCAAACGCCACGCTTCTGTGGGCAGCTCTGATCGATAACTACCTTCTTCTTTGAGTTGAAACCCTTCTGAAGAGCAGGAGCTGTAGACTTGTCTGCAAGGACATTTCTTCCTTTTCTTACTAACTGGTTA
>OJOR01000428.1_pt1 | contig 10782 bp, 19 predicted proteins | sample 1598251 | NCBI WGS metagenome assembly OJOR01 (sample SAMN03922467, study PRJEB24848) | human gut metagenome | isolation source: stool sample | host: Homo sapiens | place: Germany | collected 2010-11 | reverse complement strand
ACGTAAGGAGTCGTCGGCAGCGTCAGATGTGTATAAGAGACAGCTATGTGGGAAATCCATCATGCGAGCGGCTAGGGGGTGAATTTTTGGGGTGTTGGAAGTGTTGGAAATGTTGAGAGTGTTGGAAAATCTATGATTTTTCAACACTCTCAATGTTTTCAATGCTTTCAATGCTCCAAAAAGAGGGGAACGCCGCTCAAGAATCCCCCTTTATTGCGAACGCAGTTCGCACCAAACACAGCGCAGGGAGCGCACAAGTTCCACAAGGGAGAAACAGCACGGCAGGGGCGACAGCACAGTGCAGGGGGAGCACACAAACTCCACAAGGGAGAAACAGCACGGCAGGGGCGACAGCACAGCACAGGGGGAGCGCACAAACTCCACAAGGGAGAAACAGCACGGCAGGGGCGACAGCACAGCGCAGGGGAGCGCACAAGTTCCACAAGGGTGAAACAGCACGGCAGGGGCGACAGCTCAGGAAAGCAGGAACGAGGGCGGCAGGCTCTCAGAAGTTGCGACTTTGGCGGTCATTGTTTTGGAAGCCTATGACTAAGTTATCATTGAGCGTTGCAAGGTATGCGTTCATCTGCTCTAGCTCCTTGCGCATTTCTCGTGCTTCAAACCATGTTCCAATGATTGATATGATTATCAGTATAAATACGATTAGCCCGGCTATAAACCAAAATGTTAAGGTTGTTAATACCGCTTCCATTTACTTTTCCTCCTTGATTTTGATAACAGCCTTAGGGCTGTTTTTCTGTGTTATGTTGTATTTTCCGTTGCTTTGCTCCTTGTATCCTCTGCCGCGCTTGTCATTTGTCAATCCTGCTATATAGTCAATGCTCACATCATAAAAAAGCGCAAGCTTTATTACTCTTTCAAATGGGATTGGTCTTACGCCGTTTTCATACTTGGCATAATATGATTGCTCTGTCCCTAGTATTCTTGCCACATCTTCTTGGCTTAAATCTTTGTCCTCTCTGAGGTCTTTCAACCTTGGATAATAATTTGTACTAATTTTTGTCACTCCTTTGTTGTTACACTTTTGGTAATTTATCATAATTTAATCACCTTAATTTTGTTTAAGTAAACAAATTATATCACAAGTGACCTTAAAAGTCTTGACAATAGGCTATATGTGACCTATAATGCTAAATGTAGGTTATATATGACCTAAACGCAAAGTAAAGGTGAGCGGATAACCTCAACCGCAGAAAGGAAAAAAACATGAGAGGAATACTTATAGGAGCAATCCACAAGAAAGGCACATTTACGGACGATAACGGAAAATCAATCGACTATGACAACTTGGTGCTTCAGGTGCAGAAGCCTATAGAAAACAAGTTGGCAGATGATTCAAATTTCGTTCAGGGTGTCGGTTACACTATCGCCAATGACTGCAAGTGTGCTTGGAGCGAAAGAGGAAACGTGTTCGGCAAAGATGTGTCTATGAAAGATATCGGAGAACTTGTCGGAACGGAAATCCAGTATTTCTACAACGATAAGAAGAAGCTTGAAGCGGTCATTATCTAAGGGGGCTTGAACATGACAGTATACGCACTTTATTTCTGCTTGGTAGTGGCACTTGCCCTGTTTTATTGCCTTACTCGTTGCTTTAAGGCAATTGATAAGAAAAATAAAGAAATTTCTAAACTGCAGTTCCGTGTTAAAGAACTGGAGCGACAAGCTCAGGGAATTGAGGTCGTGGGCTTTGAATGATGTTACCTCTTCACAAATTGATGTATCGTCTGTTTCTACCTCTGAGCAGACTGATGAATATACTATGTCGGCTGTTATCGAAAATCAGCACACTATAATCAATAATCAAAATATTACAATTTCATATTTAGGCACTATATGCTTTTTGATAACAATATCTATCGGTATTTATCTTGTCATCAAGTTTGGCAAGTGGATATATAGCTTAATTAATTAAGAAAGGAGAATGTGTTAATGAATCCTGTTTCTACAACTGCAGAAGGTGGCAATACTCTCGTAAATGTCGGTGAAGTTATGACACAGTTCGCTAACTCTGCTATTCAGGGCATTTCCGATTCTATCGTCGCTCTTATCCCTGTGATAACTCTGACAACTGTAATCGGCATTGCTATCAGAATGTTCAAAAAGTACGTAAAGGCGTAAGCCTGACAGCAACGAGGGCAGTTCATTCAGTGAACTGCCCTTTTATTATGCTAATTTTTAAGGGGGAATTATGATAAATAGAAAACTTAAAGCAACGCTGTCATTAGTGCTTGCACTTATCGTGATGTGTTCGGCTTGTGTGGTGCCTGTGTTTGCACTTGATGATGTAAGCGGTGGGGGTGTTTCAGGTAATGTTATTTATGTGAAACGTTTTTCGCAACTGCTCGAATTTGCTAATGAAAATGGTATTGATGTTGAAAATTCTCATTATATCATGACGTATTCTGGGGATAGTTCAAAATATTATTGGTGGTATTACATTTTCTTTATTCCTGATGATATTTTGGTTAATGATACATTAATTCTTACACATGGTCGCTATTCATCATCTTTTACTCAATCATTTATTGTAGCGCGTATACCGAACTATGGTAACTCTGACATAGATGATTTAGAATATCGTGCTAATGTTGATGTATCTTCTTTTTCTTTATATGTTGATGATGATGAACAATCACATTCTAATCTTAATCACATTTATGCTACAAATGTTAACATTACCAATAATGGAGATAAACTTGATGTATCAAGTCCATTTGCGAAACCATATAAAGCTTCTATTACTTATGATGATGATAGCAAAAACTTTTTGTTTAATTTTGAACCGAAAAATGATAATGATGTATACAACGTAAATATTGCCGTGTCTAATCAATCAGAATGGAATTATCCTAACTCTGATGGGTGGTACTATCTCCCTATGGACACTTCGGGAGATTTCACGAAAGAAAATCCTTTGCATGGCTCAATCCCTCTGAATGTTATGCGTGACGGCATTATGCGGTATAACAGCAACAAAGATATTGAAAATACGGGCAAGCTTTATTTCTTCTTGATAGCGGCTAAGGGCAAGGGTGATGAAGCGTTATATAAGGATAGATTTTGCGCCGCAAGTTATGAATATAGTCTTGTTGATACTGTAGATAGTCACAAGAAAGAGCCGTTTGATGAAAAGAAAGATTATGAAAACTTTCCGTCTTTGTCTGATTATATAGATACTGATTTTCCTGATATAAGAGATTACGTTAACTTTGATATGTTTCAAGACTTGGACGGCATATCGGACTTTTTAAAGGCGGTTGTTGAATTTCTGTGGAACGCTTTCACAGGCTTCTTCCGTTGGCTGTGGGCGGCTCTGAAATTTGTATTCTTCAACTTCTTAGGCATTTTTGAATGGCTCGGCAAGTGTTTGTGGACTATTGTTAAAAATATCGGCATTGCACTGTATAATCTCGTGGTCGACTTGAAGAAGCTCGTGACCTATCTTTTTGTACCTAACTCAAAAGATTTGAATGTGGCTATAGAAAGCAAATTTCCTGCTTATGCCAAGTTGAGAAAAGCTTTTCAGCAGGGTAAGCAATCATCATCAAATTCAGTTACGTTTACACTTTTCGGAAAGGACTTTGATTTTAATATGAACTCCGCTCCGAACGAGCTTAAGAGTGCGCTGTTCAATGCTTCAACTATAGCAATGTACGCTATCTGTATCTATGCGACAATTAAGGCTTTGTTCCGTTGCTTCGGAATACAGCTTCATGAATCAAGTGAAAGTGAGGGAGAATAATGATAACTGCGAAAATAGTAGAGCTGTTCTTTAGTCTGCCGTTCTTTAAGTCATTCTCAATAAGTGATGAAGCTTATTCAGCTCTTAGGGATATGATTTCTTTTCTGTATCAGCTTGACCAATTCTTAAATCTTGAATTGATGTTTGAGAGCATTTTCTATGTTCTCGGACTTTTGCTTGTATCTGCACTTGTGAACTTTGTAAGGGGGCTTTTATAATGTGGTCGGCATTTGCTAATATCAATTGGAAAGCTATGCTTATACCTCTCGCCTTGGGAAGCGTTGTGGTGGGTGTTATCGTGCTTCTTATGCTGTTTGGTACGCCTGTGCTTCATGCGTTTCCTCTATCGGTAAAGGACACTTTCAAGACTATTAGAAAACGGCTTAAAGGTGAAGAAGTTCCGTTCAATATGTATGGGCTGTATCTCTATAACGGCTTAGGCGGTCGAGGTAAAACTATAAGCATGGTGAAACGTGCGCAAGAGGTCAAGAGTAGATTTCCGAAAGTGCTTATCTGTGCTAACTTTCATACGGAAGTGGCTGACAGATTTTTTGATTGTTGGGAAGATATCTTGAACGTTGAGAATATTGACGAAAACGGTGTTAATCAAGGCGTGCTGTTTCTGTTCGATGAAATGCACCTGACTCTTAATTCTCAATCATGGAAAGATGCTCCGGACGAGCTTCTCGAATATATCTCACTGCAACGGCATTTACACAAGTGTATATGGGGGTCGGCTCAGGAGTGGAAAAGGTGTACAAAAATAATTCGTGAGCAGGTCAATTATATCATAGATTGTAAGGCGTATTTTAATTCACGTCTTATCGTCAATAAGTGCTATACAAAAGAAAACTATCTCATTAACGGAGAGCAGGGCAGTGCAGGAACGAGGAAACGTCCGAAAGAATGGAAAGAAACTTTCTGTGCTACTGATGAATTAAGGTCGCTTTATGATACAGAAGAAATCGTTAAGGGGCTGAAAATCGGGCGCACAACTGAGCAAGAGAAAATAGCAAGCAGAATTTTAAAAGCTATACAAGATTGATTCAGCCACGTGCGCACGCTCCTGCGTGCGCCGGGGCGAACAGCTTGCAAGCTTAGAAATTTTCGGTTATATACTTGATAATAACCGCAAATTTCCGTCAAAAACTAAAATGGCGGTGGGAAAATGGCAAATTTTTATGATTTACCCCCTGAGGTCGTTTTAAAAAATACTAAAACAAAAATCTATGCTGACGGCTCTTCGACAACAACTTATTGCAACAATTACATATTCGTTGATAAAAACCTTAAAGAGTATCAGCAAAATCAGAAAATATTACAGCTTAAACGAAAATGGGAGAAATTTGAGAAATCTCAGCAGGAAGAAGATACTCAAACAGATATGTTTGAGATAATCAAAAAGCCTGCAAAGGTTTCAAAAGAGGAAAGAGGGGAACGGACGGATATTTTAAAGCGTGCAAAAGACAAGGTCTTTGATATAGCCTTTTCAAATGAGTGGTCGTATTTTCTCACTATCACTTTCAATGGTAGTGAATACGATTTTTCTAATGCTGATTTTGTTAAGAAAAAACTTAGGCGGTGGCTTGAAAATCAGGTCAAGCGGAAAGATATGAAATACTTGCTCATTCCTGAAAGGCATAAGAACGGCGGTATACATTGTCACGCTCTTATCAATGATTGCTTTGATGTGGTCGATTCAGGCACAAGGCTCGTAACTGGATATAACAAGCCTGTTACATTAAAGACTATAGAGGAAAAGAACTTGCACGTTAGAAACGTTGTATATAATATCCCTGAATGGAAATACGGCTTCTCCACGGCTATTCCTGTTGAAAATAATTCGGCGGCTCTTGCGTTCTATATCACAAAATATATTACAAAGGGCAACAATAAGATATTCGGCAAGTATTATTGGAGCAGTCGAAATTGTAATCGTGACCCTCAGATCATATACAGTAATACCGACTTTAACAGCGTTTCAAAATCGGCTATCACAAAACCTTATACCTCTAATCAGTATAAATACAACACAAATGTAAATATCATACCGAACTTTGAAGAGGTTTCATCTAGGTTTGATAATATAGCAGATTTCCTTGATTATATTTACTCTGACGAGTACCGCAAAGAATATGATGATTATTTTGAAAGGAGTGAACTAAATGAATGATGAAATGCTTATTGCTTTTCAACGTTTTCTATCTGATACTTGCAGGATTAGTTATAATCATTATTTGTCATTGTCTGAAAATGTTCAGCAACAAATACTTGAAAGCTTTTATAATAACGATTGCAATTCTGATATTGTTAGGGCTTTACGTAATACTTCGCCTGCAACTGAATCAAAAAGTTTCCTTGAATATCTCCGCAAGCACAGACTTTCAAGAGCCGTCTTTCATCAGCTTGATAACGTGACAAAGGTAAAAATCTATAACAACTATCATCAGGAAAGGACCTTGGCAAAATGATAATGAGCATTGAAAACATTGACACGGATAAAATATTATTCTGCGACTATATCATAGTATGGAACAATGAAACGTGTTACAGAAAATCTCCGTCAACCTATGACGGCTATGTAGGTATCATAACAAAATACCTTTACCCCTATTTCAAGAACAAAGGACTTAGGCTTGCTGATGTCAAGCCTATGCACATAGAGGGCTATCAAAGGCACATACTGCATGATACAAGGCTTTCTGTGAATACGCTCCGTAAACATCATGAAGTCATGCGTGCGTGTCTGAATTACGCATATAAGAACGATTTTATAAGCAAAAATCCTTACACGGCTTTTTCACTTCCTCGAAAGGTGGAAAATGAAATGTCATATTATACAGAAGAACAGCTCTTGAAGCTCCTTCGTGTAGCTTATGGTACTCAGATAGAAAGCTTTGTGTATCTCGCTGTGTGGTTTGGACTTCGCAAGTCTGAGATACTCGGTTTGCGTTGGGATAATGTTGACTTCCTCGGGCGTTGTCTTTATATCCGTGAAACAAGAACGAGGATAAAAGACTATAAGTCCGGACACTGGGTCGAAAGTCAAAACAAGAGGATGAAAACTGTAAAATCTCGCCGTGAATTTCCTCTAAGTGATGAACAACTTGACTACTTGCATAAGCTTTATAGCAGACAAGCTCCACTGTGCAAGGCAAGGAATTATGTGTGCGTGAACGCTGAGGGTGTACCGCTTCACTATGATTATGTATTGCACGCCTTTCAAGACTTGCTCCGCAAGAACGATTTACCAAAAATTCGTATACATGACCTTAGACACAGCAATGCAACGCTTATGCTTAACAGCGGTTTCAGTATGAAAGAGGTTTCGGAGTGGCTCGGTCACAGTACATACAAGCTTACTGCTGATACTTACACTCATGTATCTGCTGAGAATAAAGCTCAAATGTCGAAAACGATAGGCTATAAGCTTTCACCTTATAAGGGTGATAACTTATGAGGGTAGTTCTTACGGCTTATTCAGGGGCGCTTCTGCTTTATGTGAGCTATGTTCTTGAAATTATTATTGAGAATTTTGAAAGGAATTTTGAAAATGAAAGAGTTTAATTTCTGGTGCAAGGAAAATACTGATTTCGGTAAGTGTGATAATAAGAAATGCGGCTTTTTTGAGTGCGGTTGTTATGGTTACTGTGAGGAATGTGTTTATCATTTTACGGATTCAACTGTTTGTGAAAATTGTTCCGCTCCTCAATTTATGATAGATTATGCAAAACAGCAGGAAAATGTCTAATAAAAAAATGCAGGGGCTTAATGCTCCTGCATATCTTTTTCGAGTAGTTCAATTATAAGGGCGTTCAGGCTCTTGCCTTGCCGTTCTGCATGGGCTTTGTATTCTTCTCGTTTGCCCTTTGGCATTCTCAAAGATACTTGGTCATATGCTTTTGAAATATATTTGCTTGTGGCTTTCTTTTGTGCTTCGCTTACCATGTTATCACCCCTTTGCTCTATTATACCATATAATTATAATGCTATCAATATACAATTTCAACATATAATGCTAGCAAATTTCATGCAAAATGCCTATTGATATATTGCTAGCAATATGGTATAATGTATACAGACAAAGGGGAAGCGGATAACCCACAAACCGCAGAAAGGGTGTTTAAAATGACTATTGAACGAATGAAAGATATTGCTAAGGATCGCATGGAGCTACAAATATCATTTTTTTCTCGTAATGTGATTTCATTTGATGAACTTTTCGCTACTCTCTTATCTTTTAAATGTGTCGAATTATTTACTGATGCTGAATATTTGGACTATGTTAGCCGTATTCGCCAAATTCACCAAATTCGCCAGACAGAAAACGAACGTATTTCTCAGAATGATTTCTAACAGTTCTAGGGGGTTGACTGTTTCAGCCCCACCCCATTAATTAAATTGAAAGGATTGATTTATATGGAGAAACTTGAAACTATTGATAATTATTATATTCTTGCTTTTGCGTATCGTGTTTACGATGCAAAATGGGTAAAGGAAGGTCTTATTTTAGAGAATAACCCTTATGATGTCACTGCACAAGAAAATGAAGAAAAACTAAGTAGGATATGCTTTCAGCTTATGTATGCAATGAATTCATATTATGAAAAAGGTATGATTAGTCTTACTGCTATATCCGATTATGAAATTTATAAATCTGCTTATAGTTATACTCTTGGCTTAATCGAAAAAAAATCATCGAATTTAATTTGGGCAAATTCCGCTCTTGAAAGTTTTGCCTCTGAATTACATGAAAAAATTATTGCACTTGAAAATCTTTAGCACTATTCAACAAAAAAAGGCTGTCGCAAGTGCAACAGCCTTTTCACTTTGGTTGCGGGAGCTGGATTTGAACCAACGACCTTCGGGTTATGAGCCCGACGAGCTACCGAACTGCTCCATCCCGCGATATTTTTTGTGCTCTCTCTTGAGTGCTTATTTATTATATCACAAATGAATGTGAATGTCAATACCTTTTTTGCAATTTTTTTATTTTGACTGAAAACTCTTGACTATTGTATCCAAATCGGGTATAATATATACGATATCGGGGTGTGGCGCAGATTGGTAGCGCGCTACCTTGGGGTGGTAGAGGTCGTCGGTTCAAATCCGGTCACTCCGACCAATATATCAAAACGGCTTTCCGCTATTGTGGAGAGCCGTTTTTTAGTTGTCAAAATATTCTAACACAAAAAAGTTCCGACGGCAAATCGGAGCTTTTGGCTTTGTATTACATCTTCGCAAGCTTTGCAAATTCTGCTTTCAGTGCAGGATAGATCTCTGTGTAAAGCTTGTAGTATTTCTCATACTCAGGTACTCGCTCTGCTTCAGGCTGCTGTACCTTGTCGGTCTTTACTACTGCCTTACAAGCTTCCGGTACTGATGAGTAAATGCCTGCGCCTGTTGCTGCAAGAAGTGCTACGCCAAGGGCTGGACCTTCTTTCGATGAAGCTGTTTTTACAGGGCAGTTGTAAAGATCTGCGAGCATTGATCTCCACAGCGGTGAACTTCCGCCGCCTCCGCATGCCATCATGTCGGATACGTTGATATCCATTTCTCTGAATACCTCAACGCAATCTCTCAGGGAGTATGATACGCCCTCCATTACTGCTCTCAGCATATCACGCTTTGTGTGCATTGCGGAAAGTCCGAAGAATACTCCTCTTGCGTCAGGGTCAAGATGCGGTGTTCTTTCGCCCATGAGATATGGCAGATAGAGAAGTCTGTTTGCACCGACTGGCACTTTCTCTGCTTCCTTATCCATGAGATAATATTCGTCAACGCCCATGCACTTTGCTGTTTCTTTCTCTGCATTGCAGAAATTATCCCTAAACCATTTCAGCGAAAGTCCTGCGCCTTGTGTAACACCCATAACGTGCCATGCGTTCGGCACTGCTGCACAGCAGGTGTGAACTCTGCCCTTTGGGTCGATAGAGATAGAAGAAGTGTGTGCGAATACAACGCCTGATGTTCCGATAGTTGTGAACGCCTTACCGTTCTCTGCAACGCCTGTTCCGATAGCCGCAGCGGCATTGTCGCCTGCTCCGCCTACTACTATAGTACCCTCTTTAAGTCCTGTAAGCTCAGCCATTTTCTTTGTGACTTTGCCTGTTACCTCGCATGACTCGTACACCTTGCCCAGCATTGACATATCAATGCCAAGCGCATCGCAGACTTCCTTTGACCAGCAGCGGTTTGGCACGTCAAGAAGCTGCATACCGCTGGCGTCGGAAACCTCTGTTGCATATTCGCCAGTGAGGATAAATCTCAGATAGTCCTTTGGCAGAAGAATGTGTCTGCACTTTTCATATATATCAGGCTCGTTGTTCTTTACCCACAGAATTTTTGCAGCTGTCCAGCCTGTGAGAGCAGGGTTTGCTGTTATCTTGATGAGCTTTTCTCTGCCGAGCTTTTCGTTCATTTCTTCAACTTCTGCGGCAGTTCTCTGATCGCACCATATTATGGACTTTCTAAGCACGTTGTTGTCCTTATCCAGCATAACAAGTCCGTGCATCTGACCTGAGATACCAACGCCTGCAACGTCCTCTTTATTTACGCCGCTTTTGGTCATAACAGCCTTGATAGTGTTTATCATTGCGTTTGCCCAGTCAGCAGGATCCTGTTCTGCATAGCCGTTTTTAGGCTGATACATAGGATATTCAATAGTTACAGAAGAAATAACAGTACCCTTTTCGTCAAAAAGCACCGTCTTAGTGCCGCTTGTGCCGCAGTCTACGCCGATTACATAAGCCATAGTTTTTACTCCTTTATAATATGTATAGTATCATTTGTTTTTGCTAAAACGATTACATTAATTATACAATATTTCTCTCTGAAATGCAATACCCATAAAACGTTTTCGCAAAATTTATCTGCACATAAAAAAGGACGGTGGGGCTACCGTCCTATAAGTTTGTTGAAAGACCTAGCGAACTTGTTGGCGGGACTTCGTGTCTGCGTTATTGGCAGGGTACGGTCTTATACCTGTCTCTTATACACATCTCCGAGCCCACGAG
>OJOR01000408.1_pt1 | contig 11189 bp, 9 predicted proteins | sample 1598251 | NCBI WGS metagenome assembly OJOR01 (sample SAMN03922467, study PRJEB24848) | human gut metagenome | isolation source: stool sample | host: Homo sapiens | place: Germany | collected 2010-11 | reverse complement strand
ATGCAGTGCGCCTCGTCGATGGCGTAGAACGAAATCTTTATCTTCCTCAGGAAAGAGATATTCTCCTCCTTCGTCAGCGATTCGGGAGCGAAATAGAGCAGTTTGGTCTTGCCGGCCAACACATCTTCCCGCACCTGATTGATGGCCGATTTATTGAGGGAGGAGTTGAGGAAATGGGCGATACCCTCGTGCTGGCTAAAAGTGCGCATGGCATCCACCTGATTTTTCATAAGGGCGATAAGCGGGGAAATCACTATCGCCACCCCCTCCATGAGGAGAGCAGGCAGCTGATAGCAAAGGCTTTTGCCTCCGCCTGTAGGCATCAGCACGAAAGTATCCCGGCCCGCAAGTACGTTGCGTATGACCGCTTCCTGATTTCCCTTAAACGCAGCAAAACCGAAATACTCCTTCAGTTTTTGGTGCAGCATGTCATGCAAATTGTCCATCTTCCTCTCTTCTTTCTTCTTCCCTATATTCCCGGCGCAGGGTAACCGTCCCCGCACGACGAGCCGAAACGGCTTCCATGCAAGCTAAAATGCCGAAATCATGCGTCCCCCAGGAATAAAACACCCCGAAAGACGTTACGATATAAAACGCACGAAATGACCTGACGATTATCCCCAACATTCTTTCGCAACATAAAGATAGAACTTTTTCTAATATTTGACTAACTTTGTAGAAAAGTTTTTTAAAAAAATGAGGCTTTACACCACCGGACTCGTCAAAAAATATAAGACGCGCACCGTCGTCAATCAGGTGTCCATCGACGTCAATCAGGGGGAGATAGTCGGTCTGCTGGGCCCGAACGGTGCCGGAAAGACCACTACCTTCTACATGATAGTAGGGCTCATCAAGCCCAACGACGGACAAATATTCCTCGAAGGCGAAGAGCGGACGGAAGAGATAACCAAACTGCCGGTGTACAAGCGCGCACAGATGGGTGTAGGCTACCTCGCACAGGAGGCATCGGTCTTCCGCCACCTCAGCGTCGAGGACAACATCCGGTCGGTACTCGAAATGACCGACTACTCCAAGGAGTATCAGCGCGAACGGGTGGAAAACCTCATCGAGGAGTTCAGCCTGCAGAAAGTACGCAAAAGCAAGGGTATCCAACTGTCGGGCGGTGAACGGCGCCGTACCGAAATAGCACGGGCAGTGGCCATCAATCCCAAGTTCATCCTGCTCGACGAACCTTTCGCGGGCGTGGACCCCATCGCCGTGGAAGATATCCAAAGCATCGTGCGGACGCTCAAGGACAAGAACATCGGCGTCATCATCACCGACCACAACGTACACGAAACGCTCTCCATTACCGACCGTACCTACCTGCTTTTCGAAGGGCGCGTCCTGAAGACCGGTACGGCCGAAGACCTGGCGAACGATGAACAGGTGCGCAAGGTCTATCTCGGGCAGGACTTCAAACTCAGATAAACATCTCTGCGGATATCCACCAGCCGACGGTTCTCCGGACCGTCGCTTTTCTGAAATACTTTTATGGAGAAGACTATTCATCCGTCGCAGGTTTCGGGAGAGGTCAGACCGCCGTGCTCCAAAAGCTACGCCCAGCGCGCGCTGGCCGCGGCACTCCTCTCCGACGGAGAGACGACGCTCAGCAACATCGAGCTCTGCGACGATACGCGCTACGCCATGAACGTCATCACGGGACTGGGCGCTTCCGTCCGGCAGACCGGCCCTACGGAATATGTCATCAGAGGGGGGCTCGCTCCCATAACCGACACCATCAATACGGGCGAATCGGGGCTCGCCACGCGGCTCTTCACCCCCATCGCAGCCCTCTGCGACAGGCGCATGACCATCACCGGCACAGGCACCATGCTCCGCAGGCCGATAGGCATGATGATAGACCCGCTACGGAACCTCGGCGTACAGGTCAGGTCCAACGGTTACCTTCCCATTACGGTGCAGGGACCGCTCAGGGGCGGTGAAACCGATGTCGAGGCCTACGTCAGTTCGCAGTTCCTCACCGGGCTGCTCATGTCGCTGCCCCTTGCGGAGGGCGATACCATCCTCCATGTGGAACAGCCCAACAGCCTGCCCTACCTTGCCGTCACCGTAGACCTCGCCTCGAAATTCAGGATACGGATGGAACACAACGGCTTCCGGGAGTTCTTCATTCCCGGAGGCCAGCATTACCACCCTGCAAAACTCCACATCGAAGGCGACTGGAGCAGCGCTGCCTTCATGCTCGTAGCGGGGGCGATAGCAGGCGAAGTCACGGCCAAACGGATGAACACGCTCTCGCTCCAGGCCGACCTGGCCATCATCCAGGCGCTTACCAAAGCGGGAGCGGTCATCATCACCACACCGGACGAGATAACAGTACGCAAACGGGAACTGACCGGTTTCGACTTCGACGCCACGCAACGGCCCGACCTCTTCCCTATTCTGGCAGTCCTCGGCGCCAACTGCGAAGGAACAACGCATATCCGGGGCGTGAACCGGCTGGTCTACAAGGAGAGCAACCGGGCCGAGGCAATCGTCTCCGAATACACGAAACTCGGCATGGACGTCGCACTGGAAGACGATGTCATGACGGTACGGGGCGGCAGCCTGTCGGGTGGAACCATAGACAGCTGCAACGACCACCGGATAGCCATGGCAGCGGCCATAGCCGCCCTCGCCGCATCGGGTCCCGTCACAATCACCAACGCACAGGCAGTCACCAAATCTTACCCGCGGTTCTGGGACGACCTCGATTCCATCATACGAACAAAAGCATGAACAGTTTCGGGCACAGTTTCAGAATAACCCTTTTCGGAGAGTCGCACGGCCCCGCGATAGGCGTCACGATAGACGGAATGCCTGCCGGCATTCCCTTCTCGGAGCAGGACCTCGCTCCCGACCTCGCACGCCGCCGCAGTACGGGGACGGCAGGCACTACGCCCCGGCGCGAACCCGACCTGCCGGAAATTGTATCGGGCATCTACAACGGACACACGGACGGCACCCCGCTGACCATCCTGTTCCGGAATGCAAACACGAGACCGCACGATTATGCCGCCTTCGTCCGTCATCCCCGTCCGTCACATGCCGACCTCGTCGCTTTCCGCAAATACGGCGGCTTCAATCATCCCGGAGGCGGAGGCATGTTCTCCGGCCGGATGACCGTCGCACTGGTCGCAGCCGGAGCCGCAGCCAAAAAGCTGCTCCCTGGTGTCCGGTTCTCCACACGGCTCACCGAAATCGACGGCATGACCGACAGCGGCAGTTTCGAACGAATCCTGAACGACCTGCGCCTGGCCGGCGATACGGCCGGCGGAGTCGTCGAAATCCGGGCACAGGGCGTCGCCGCCGGAACGGGTGAACCTTTCTTCGATTCGATAGAAAGTACCGCTGCTCACCTAATTTTTTCCATACCGGGTGTCAAAGGAATAGAGTTCGGAGCCGGATTCGCCGCTGCCCGCAGCCGGGGGAGCCACAACAACGACCTTATCGCGGACCGTCATGGCACGACCGCAACCAACAACGACGGAGGGATAAACGGAGGCCTCGCCAACGGAAATGAAATCGTCCTGAGAGTCGGGTTCAAGCCGGCCCCGAGCATCGCACAGCCGCAGGAGACCTTCGATTTCACGGCAGGACACCCCACCCCGCTGGTCATTCCGGGCCGGCACGACGTCTGCATCGCACTGCGCGGAGCCGTAGCTGCGGAAGCCGCCCTCGCCATTGCGCTCGCCGACCTCGCCCTGAGGGCGGGAAATGCAGCCGTCTGACAGGAGCCGCAAGGAGACACACCGGGTAATGCCGGATATTCCTCCGATTGGATACCGTATCTATCCGAGCTTCGCACCAACAGACCCTATTTCACAAATATAGCAATACCAACCAAATACATCTACCATACTGCAACACACAATCCATATTCCACTCATTGGCCGCAGGAGCTGACAAACGAAAACCCTCTTCCAAAGAATCGGAGAATACTTTGCATTTCAATTATATTTGTATAAATTTGCGGGCTGATAATGGAAATGAAGCTGCTCGACGCATACGATATCCCATGGAAAGGGCTTTCGAACGGATGCCATGATTTCGATTTCGAAATCGACGACCGTTTTTTCGGCGAGTTCGGAGACTCGGGCATTCAGGGCGGCCGAATGAAGGCGGAAGTCCGCATGGAGAAATCCGCCGCGATGCTCCTGTTGCACGTCACCATCAAAGGCGAGGTCACCGTGGAGTGCGACAGATGCCTGGGCGACCTCCGACTGCCGGTGAATTATACAGGCGACTTGACGGTCAAGTTCTCCGACGAGACGGAGGATTACGACGGGGAGGTCATGTGGCTGAATCCGGCGGAGGAGAAGGTACCGCTGGCACAATATATATATGAAAGCATCGTATTGAGCCTGCCCTACCGGAAAGTGCACGGCACCGGTCCCGACGGAGAGCCGCTTTGCGACAAGGAGATGCTTGCCCGTTTCAGGATAATCAGTCAGGCGGAGTTCGACGCTTTGGAGACGGAACAGCACAGCCTGGCCGATACCGACGAAGGCGGCAAACTGCAGCAGCTCATGCAGGAACTTGAAAAAGGAGAAGACAAAGAATAAAACATTAAGCAACCAAATATAAATTACATAAAATGGCACATCCTAAACACAAAGTATCCTCGACGAGGCGCGATAAGAGAAGAACCCACTATACGGCGGCAACCCCGACGGTTGCGGTATGCTCCAACTGCGGTGCAGCGGTACAGTACCACAGGGTTTGTCCCGAATGCGGTTTCTACCGCGGCAAACTCGCCATCGAGAAAAAGGCGGAATAACACGCCTGCGGCATCTGTTCAACGGTCATTCCCATGTTGAAAATCGGTATTGATGCAATGGGGGGCGATTATGCGCCCCACGTTGTCGTGGAAGGAGCGCTTATGGCCCTCCGGCATATCGACAGCGACAGCAGGCTGGTTCTTTTCGGCGATGAAGGAGAAATAAGGAGAGTGATGGAAGAGCACGGCGCTCCGTCCGACACTTTCGATATCGTCCACACCACCGAAGTTATCACCATGGACGACCATCCGGCCAAAGCCTACAACCAGAAGACCGATTCCAGCATCCGGGTTGGCTACAAATACCTGAAAGAGGGGAAAATAGACGGTTTCGCAAGTGCGGGTGCCACGGGGGCGATGCTCGTGGGGGCGATGTATTCCGCCGAAACGATACGCGGCGTCATCCGTCCGGCCATCTCGGCGCTCATATCCACACTCGACGGCGGGAGTTTCCTGCTGCTGGATGTGGGATTGAACGTGGACTGCAAACCCGACGTACTCGACCAGTACGGACTGATAGGCAGTGCATATGCCGAAGCCGTCCTGGCGAAAGCCAATCCGAGAGTGGCTCTGCTCAATATCGGCGAAGAGAGCGAAAAGGGGAACCTCACTACCAAGGCGGCCTACGAACTGATGGCCGACAACGGCTGTTACAACTTCGTGGGCAACATCGAAGCCAACGAAATCTTCACCGGCCGCAAGGCGGACGTGGTGGTATGCGACGGTTTCGTAGGCAACACGATACTGAAACAGACCGAAGGCTTCTATGAACTGGCCCGCATGCGCGGCATCAACGACGACTATATCGACAAGCTCAACTATGAATTCGTCGGAGGTACTGCCGTACTGGGTATCAATGCGGTTGTTCTGATAGGTCACGGCCGTTCGTCGGCTTTGGCCATACAGAACATGGTCCGCCAGACCGAGAAAACGGTTAAAAGCGGACTCGTTAATAAGCTGTCTCTTATACACATCTCCGAGCCCACGAGACAGGCACATTTCGTAATTTCTGATGAAGAAAATTACTGCTGCAATCACAGGAGTCGGAGCCTACCTTCCCGAATATATACTCGACAACTTCGAGCTCAGCAAGATGGTAGACACCTCCGACGAATGGATAATGACAAGGGTCGGCATCAAGACCCGGCGAATCCTGAAGGGAGAAGGGCTCGGAACGTCGTACATGACCGAGAAGGCGGTGAACGACCTGTTGGAAAAGACCAACACCGACCCGCTCGATATCGACATGATAATATGCGCTACGGTCACGCCGGACATGTTCTTCCCCTCGACAGCCAACCTGACGGCTGCCAAATGCGGGCTCAAGAACGCCTTCGGTTTCGATATTCTTGCAGCCTGCAGCGGATTTATCTTTGCCCTCGTCACGGCAGCCCAATATATCGAAACGGGCCGAAACAAGAAAGTCATCGTGGTGGGCGGAGACAAGATGTCCTCGATAATCGACCCGACCGACCGGGCTACCCTGCCCCTTTTCGGCGACGGTGCAGCGGCAGTACTCCTTGAACCCAACACAGAAGGATACGGCCTCATCGACTCCATCACCCGAAGCGACGGCAACGGGGGCAAGCATCTCTACATGAAAGCGGGCGGCTCGGCCTATCCTGCCACAGAAGAGACCGTGCGCAACCGCTGGCACTATGCCCATCAGGACGGGCAGAGCGTATTCAAGGCGGCAGTCACCAACATGTCCGATGTCACGGTAGAGATAATGAGACGAAACAATCTCATGGCAAAGGACATACGGTATCTCGTGCCGCACCAGGCCAACCTCCGTATCATTGATGCCGTAGCCAAACGGATAGGATTGCCGCGGGAGAAATGCATGCTCATCATCGAAAAGTACGGCAACACGACCGCAGCGACCATACCGCTCTGCCTGTGGGACTACGAAAGCAGACTCGCAAAGGGAGACAACCTGATTCTTGCCTCGTTCGGAGGCGGATTCACGTGGGGGTCGATATACCTGAAATGGGCCTACGACGGCGGGGATTTCTCCAAATAAACGTGTTGGCGGATAACTAAAAAACACTATCTTTGCAGTGCCCTTTCCCGCCGGACGGCAGGGAAGGCCCGGAAAGATACAACGGTTCCATAGTTCAACGGATAGAACGACAGTTTCCTAAACTGTAAATCCAGGTTCGATTCCTGGTGGGACTACGAAATTGCATTCGCAATACTTGTACGCAAGCTACGGTTAAATGTATAGCCATCTATCAGAGGGGTAAGTAAATAATACTTATCCCTCTAGTCTTTCAGTAACCGCTTCCAGATGCCGGTACCGTATTCCATCCGATGCGGGACAGCCCTCTTCACGACCGACAATGCGGCCATGCCCGGTTCGGATGCCACTCTGTCATAATGGAATGTACCGCTTCTCCGGGGTGCGTCAACGCCCCCCTCTCTGCGCGTCGAAAAGGCAACTTCACGCATATCGGCCCGTCTCTTCCCCGCTGACCGCACGGCAGCCTGCCGCCTCATAAGTTCTCCGCCCCTGCAAGGCAACGGGCACGCGGACGGTTCCGGCAATCGAAGAGAAGCGGCGGCTATCGGCACAGACTGCGAATCCATCCTGCTGCCCGGACTTCGTGCAGTAACAGAGCGCTCCACGCCCGACACGGCACATGGCTTCGTTCCCGTCCTGCAGCATAGGCGGCCGAACTTCCTACCCTGCTCTTCCGGTCCGGTCGACCGGCAGGAACACTGCGCAAACTTTCCTTCTCCGGAAGGCAACGACCCGTCGGGGAACCGGTGCTAAAACCGCACCACCGTAATAATTTCTTAGCAGAAAGCGTTTATCTTTGCATCCTAAAATCTTATCCTATGGAATCCATACGCGAGTTATTCAGAATATGCAACGGTCCGTCGAGCAGCCATACCGTCGGGCCCAAAAAAGCTGCGGAACAATTCCTTGCACGCCACCGCGATGCAGAGAGTTTCCGCGTCACGCTGTACGGTTCGCTGGCGGCTACCGGCAAGGGGCACCTCACGGATGCCGCCATCCTTTCGGTACTCGAACCGGTCGCGCCGACCGAAATGATATGGAAACCGGAAACGGTCCTGCCGTTCCATCCCAACGGTATGCTTTACGAGGCCCTGAAAGGAGGAAAGGTCGAAGAGGCATGGACCATTTTCAGCGTAGGGGGCGGAGCATTGGCCAACGAGCATACGAAACAGCGGAAGCCGGTCGATATCTATCCGCTCACCACCATCGAGGAGATACTGAAATGGTGCCAGGCCGAAGGCAAAACGTTCTGGGAATACGTGGAAGATTACGAAGGACACGACATCTGGGAGTTTCTCTCCACGATATGGACGACGATGTGCGAAACCATCGAACGCGGACTGAACAACGAAGGCGTCCTGCCCGGCGGACTGAAAGTACGGCGCAAAGCCAGCACCTATATGGTCAAAGCCAAAAGTTTCAACGACTCGCTCAGCAGCCGGTCGAAACTCTACGCCTATGCGCTCGCCACCTCCGAGGAGAATGCGGCGGGAGGTATCGTGGTGACGGCTCCGACATGCGGTTCGAGCGGCGTCGTACCTGCGGTGCTCTACAACATCGCCCAAAGCCGCGAAATACCGACGGTACGGATACTGCGCGCACTCGCAACGGCAGGCCTCTTCGGAAATATCGCCAAAACCAACGCATCCATCTCCGGCGCGGAGGTAGGGTGCCAGGGAGAGGTGGGGGTAGCGTGCGCCATGGCTGCCGCTGCGGCCTGCCAACTGTTCGGCGGTACCCCCACACAGATAGAATATGCAGCGGAGATGGCCCTGGAACACTTCCTCGGTCTGACATGCGACCCGGTCTGCGGGCTTGTGCAGATTCCCTGCATCGAACGCAATGCGGTAGCCGCCGCACGGGCTCTCGATGCCAACCTCTATGCCACCCTCTCCGACGGCAATCACATGGTGAATTACGACAAAGTGGTGAAGGTGATGAACGAGACCGGTCTCGACATGCCGAGCCTCTATCGCGAAACCGCGGAAGGCGGCCTGGCCAAGAACTATACGCGCCACAAATAATCTCCGGGCTCCGGCGAGCCGCTTAACAATAGATTTCAGAGACTTTCACCGATATCCAACCGGGGCCCCGGCGCCGGACAACTCCGGCAGGCAGGAAAGGAGAGTCATCCGCACGTCTGGCATCACAGGCCGATACACGACCGGGGCGGCGCTAATAGGCGCCGCCCCGGTTTTTCGATGTTCGAGCCACCGGTTATTCGAACCGTACCGCCACGTCGTCGTAAGCGAAGTAGGCAGGCGTATTCAATCCGTAGTCTCCGCAAAGGTCGGAACTGCCCATGATATTGAACTCTATCTTCGTGACAGAGCCCAATACCGACAAATCGAATTTGGTCCACTCTTCGACGATATTGGCTGAACCATTACACAGGAAGCATTCGGTGGAACCGGTCGTCCGGCCATCCGCATCGTAGCCGTAAGCGACGATTTTAAACCACGAATCCGCGGTTGCCGGCTTAGCGAAAGAGTCGCCGTAATAGAGCGAATTGAGTGTATAGCAGGTATTCACGACGTACATGTGGTCGACAACCCGGGCCTTGCCGTCGGCAAAGTAGAACGACGGAAGGACGGTTTTATACGACGTTTCATCTACATATCCGTTCTGTACACAGAAGTTAGCCGAACCGCCATGACCTGCCGCCCCGGTCGTTCCGGTCGAAACGGTCAGTTGTTCCGTATAGGTCAACCCTTTGAAATCGGCCGCAAAATAATTCGAGAGCACGTGTCCTCCGTTCCAGAAAGGCCCTCCGTCAATAATCTCCGACGCCAGCTCCGTATTGCCCGCATCGTGCCATTTATACCCCGTAATTGCAAAATCGTTGTAGGTCAGTGGACCGCCATATTGCGGTGAATCAATCAATTCACTCCAAGTCGCAACGGTTTTTCCGCAACCGGAAATGGTATAGGCTTCGAAACGAGCGTCTTCATCCTCGAAAGTAAGTACACGCATCGTCCCCTTCACCTCGAAGGCGGGCATCGACAAGATACCCGAACGGACCAACCGCTGCAACGAAGCGGTGCTCTGCTCCATCATCATTCCGTCGGAAGTATGGATTTCGAGCGAGAATCCCTTCGCAAATTCCTGCACGGGCACGACCAGATAACATACCAGCGGTTCGGAAGTAAGCGCCGCTCCTTCGTCGAAATCGAGACGTATCCACCGCACGGCTTCCATCGAAGTCTGGTCGGGTACCATGCCCGCCGTATCATTCCTCTCGCCCGGCCCGGCCAGATATTCGCCGTTATTGCCGGTCAGCACGATACGCTCCACCGTCGCCGCCCCCGTGAGGGAGAGTTTCAGCAGGGCACACTGATTCCTGAACTGCAACCCTTCGCCGACCGACTGCGCCGAAGCGGTCATCAGATGCGCCGCCGTATCGAACGAACCGGCCGTATAGTGCTGGACGGCAGGAAGCATCAACAAACCGTCCGACCGCACCGCCGAGGCCGGATAAACGGCTTCGTAAGAGGCAGCCTCCGCCACATCGACATACCAACCTTCCGATTCGCTCCCCTGCAGGGTATAGGTCGTCCCGTTCACACTGATTTTATCCCCGGCTTCCCACGATACGGAGACTCCATCGAGCGATGCGCGTGTCTCGGCATGATCTACCGCCAGCCGCACGGTAGGAACTTCAGGCTGCAATACCGCTTCCGACATGAAATCTTCGGAACAGCCCGCAAGTACCGCGCCTGCGAGCGCAACTATCATGATTCTCTTTTTCATCATTTTCTGACTTTTCAATTACCAAACTCCTTCCGTTTCAACATAATCCTCCGTCCGGATACTCGCGGCGATGCCACACTCCAGCCGCACCTCCGATACCTCGATTGCAGGTGCCTCATACTCGACAATGTTCTTCATGCTTTTAATTTTAAAAGGTTAAACAATCCATCTGTCCCGAACCGACCCGGCCGACAGGGATACGCAGTCACGACGAACAATCAAAAACACTCCGAAATCCGGATAAACTGAACGGAAAAATCGAGAATCGTCTTTTTGATTTTCGCCCGCAATCCCCCGGGCAGCCAATCGGTATCTATGCACAAAGCAGGTCTTCTGACTCGTTCCGGTTCCGCGCCTTCCCGACTTCGGCAAGCCAGTGGCAATTGATTGCGAAACCCCTTTTACTCCTTCCGGAGCAGGAACTCACAGCAATGGGTATTGTTGCAGATTCTCACTGCATTCCCTTTTCATCCGTCGCACGCTTCCCGCAGGAAGGCGTTCGGGACACTTTTGCATGCACAAAAATAGAAAATAATTGACAATTACATATCGCAGCACCGCTTTTATCGCCGTCCCGGCGACAAAGCAGGAACCGACAGCCCGGGGAAGAATACCCGCAGCCCACCCACCGGC
>OJOR01000402.1_pt1 | contig 11287 bp, 10 predicted proteins | sample 1598251 | NCBI WGS metagenome assembly OJOR01 (sample SAMN03922467, study PRJEB24848) | human gut metagenome | isolation source: stool sample | host: Homo sapiens | place: Germany | collected 2010-11 | reverse complement strand
CGGTTCTGCCGTAGCAGCAGGTATTTTACTTGGATTCTTGATGTAATTCATTGAACAACAATAAATAAAATCCTCTTCAACTAATATGTGGAAGAGGATTTTTTATTGATATAGATTAAGAAATGAATGATTTATTATGATTTTTGAACGATTAGTTATATAAGATATGCTGAAAAACATATAAATTTGCCGCCGTAAAACCAAACTAAATTAAACGAAGATGGAAAAGAAAACAGTTAAGTACCATATTCCCCAACACGGAATATATATGTACGCACGTACTAATTCTGGGAAAACTGAACTCATTGTCCTAAACAGCACCGATGCCGAACAAGTGGTGGCAAATGACCACTACCGCATAATGACAAATGATTCAAAAAGCGGTAAAGAACTTATCAGTGGCAAAAAAATTGACCTTACCAAAAATATGACAGTCGGTGCACGTCAATCATTGATTATTGAATTATAATTGTTTTTTTAAGGTAAGAAGGTAAAATGAGAAAGTAAGAATAAAGGCGGCTTTTATTAAAGGGCCGCCTTTATTTATATCTCTGTCCACCTCTTTTATTTACGTGAAACAATTGTCCCTGTAGCTTGATTAGTAGGCATAACCAACATTTCTGCAATCTGCATATATTCCGGTACGGAAGCTGCAAAATAAACCGTTTCCGCAATATCATCTCCCGTCAATGGACGAATGCCTTTATATACATTATCCGCCTTTTCCTTATCTCCCCGGAAACGAACAACTGAAAAATTTGTTTCCACCAGCCCCGGTTTGATATTAGTCACTCTCAATGGAGTATCAACTAAATCTATACGCAGTCCATCCGATAAAGCTTTCACAGCAGCCTTTGTAGCACAATACACACTACCTCCCGGATAAGCAGCATCTCCGGCAATAGAACCAATATTAATAATATGTCCTCGTTTACGTTCCACCATTCCCGGTACGATCAGGCGTGTCATTGCCAGCAAAGCCTTAATATTAGTATCTATGACAATATCCCACTCATCCAGACTGCCTTCCTGTTCTTTATCCGTACCGATAACCAACCCAGCATTATTCACCAGTATATCAATGGATTGCCATTCCTTGGGTAATGATTCCAAAGCAGACGTTGCCGCCTTACGGTCGCGCACGTCAAAAGGAAGCAAATATATTTTCGCACCATATTGCTTTTCTAATTCTTCTTTCAATGCACTCAGTTTATTTACGTTACGGGCATTTAAAATCAAACTTGCTCCCTGTGAAGCAAACTTGCGAGCGCATCCGGCACCGATACCGCTGGAAGCTCCTGTGATAAAAACAATCTTATCCATTTTATTATTTCGATTTATTAAAGAACTTACTGAAAAATAGTATTTGATAGTCTATGGCATTATTCCAATACCTGCCTGTATGCCCACCCGGACGGATGATAAAGTCATGATTTATTTTCTTCTTCAACAGTTTTTCGTGTACAGCCTTATTCACTTCCAGAAAAAAATCATCACAACCGCAATCTATTATAACAGCCAAATCACCATTCTTTATCTTATCCAACTGATTAATTACCGTATGTTCGTCCCATCTCTGCTTGTTGCTCGCTTCTTCACCTAATTGCTTCTTCATCTCCCAATTATTGGGAAACGGACGGATATCTAAACCTCCACTCATACTACCTCCTCCTCCAAAGACATCTTTATGACGGATGGATAACCATAAACTTCCATGACCACCCATACTTAACCCGGTGACAGCACGTCCCCCTCTCTCCGCTTTCGTAGTAAAATTCTTATCAATATAGTTCACCAATTCTTTTGACACGAATGTTTCATAACGGTACTCCTTGTTCAAAGGGCTGTCCCAATACCAACTGTTCTTCCCGTCCGGACAAACAAAAATGATTCCTTCCTTATCAGCTATCCGAGGTAATTCCGGTTTTATCCCGAGCCATGTTCCCGCATTGCCCCCATATCCGTGAAGCAGATAAAGTACGGGACATTTTTCACCTGCCATGGCTTTATCCGGACAGATGGTAATTACCTGAACCTCTTTATTCATTGCATCGCTATGTACCGACAAAGTATCCACCTTAGCTGCCTGCATTCCTACAGACAAACACCAGCTTCCTATCAAAAAAGCCCAATATCGTTTTTTCATGTATATAAAAAATTACCCGATGTAAAGGTACAATATAATTTGCAATTTAGTTGCATCTTCTTTCCGCTATCTTTGTTGTCATAAATAAAAAGAAACAATGAAAAAAATAAAATTAGAATCAGTTTTCAATGAATTCACTTTAATGGGGATAGCTGTATCAGGAGCATTCTATCTAGGAGAATACTGGGAAGGTATTGCCGTTATTCTGTTCTATCTCATAGGTGAATGGTTCCAACACAAAGCTGTACACAAAGCACGCAGCGACATCAAAGCATTATTGGATGTACGTCCCGAAACAGCCACTGTAATATATAACAACACATATAAAATAACAGTACCGGAAAAAGTACAGCCAGGAGAAACCATTGAAGTAAAAGTTGGAGAAAAAGTACCTCTAGACGGATTTTTACTGGAAGATTCCGCTTCATTTAATACGGCCGCCCTAACCGGAGAAAGTGTTCCCCGGACTCTATATAAACAAGAAGAAGTTTTAGCAGGAATGATCGCTTCAGATAAAGTGGTACGGATCAAAGTAAACAAACCGTATGATCAAAGTACGTTAGCACGTATCCTCACTTTAGTACAAGATGCAGCAGAAAGAAAAGCCCCTGCCGAATTATTTATCCGCCGTTTTGCACGAATTTATACACCGATAGTGACAGGACTGGCAATACTAGTTGTCATACTCCCCTATTTATACTCTCTGATAAAACCTGAATTCATTTTTGTTTTTGATGATTGGTTCTATCGGGCTTTAGTATTCCTAGTCATATCATGTCCTTGCGCATTAGTGGTCAGCATTCCATTAGGATACTTTGGAGGTATTGGTGCCGCATCTCACAAAGGGATTCTTTTCAAAGGGGGTAATTATCTAGATGCCATAACCCAAATAAACACCGTAGTATTCGATAAAACCGGAACACTCACCCAAGGTGTATTCAGTGTCCAGGCAATATCGGCAGCCGAAGGTGTTTCGCAAAAAGAACTGCTTCAACTTATCGCCTCTATAGAGAGTTTCAGCAATCATCCTATCGCAAAAGCCATTGTCAAATATGCAGAAGAACAAAGTATATCCCTTAACTCGTCACTGAAAATAACCGAATTTGCCGGATATGGAATAAAAGCCGTAACAAACGGTAAAGAAGTATATGTAGGAAATGCACGGTTATTATCAAAATACGGCATCTCTTTTCCCTATGAAATCAGCGACATGACAGAAACAATCGTGTTATGTGCAATGGAAAACAAATATTTGGGATATCTTTCATTGGCGGATACACCAAAACCAGATGCTGTACAAGCCATCCGCGAACTGAAAGACTTAAATATTAATAATATTCAAATATTATCGGGAGACAAACAGACAATTGTTTCTAATTTAGCCGAAAAGATAGGTGTCACACAGGCTTTCGGCGATTTACTACCCGAAGGTAAGGTAGCACATTTAGAACAATTAAAAGCAAATTCTGAAAATCGTGTAGCTTTTGTAGGAGACGGTATCAATGATACTCCCGTACTGGCACTCAGCGATGTTGGGATTGCCATGGGTGGTCTAGGCTGTGACGCTGCTATAGAGACTGCGGATGTAGTGATACAAACAGACCAACCCAGTAAAGTAGCGGAAGCTATAAAAATAGGAAAACAGACCCATCGCATTGTATGGCAAAATATATCGATGGCATTCGGAGTGAAATTGTTAGTATTGCTATTAGGAGCCGGCGGAACGGCCACTATGTGGGAAGCTATATTTGCAGATGTAGGCGTAGCTTTACTCGCCATTTTTAATGCAATGAGAATACAGAAATGAAAAGAATAAAATGATTTGACCTATGAATGAAACAATCTATTTAAAAAAATTGGAACAGCGGGAAATCAAACCGACAGCCATACGTCTGCTTATTCTAAAAACCATGATGCAGCACAAAGAAGCATTTTCACTGTTGGATTTGGAAAACGAATTGGATACGGTAGACAAATCAACCATCTACCGCACCATAACCCTTTTTTTAGCCCATCATCTGATTCATGGCATTGATGACGGTACAGGATCGTTAAAATATGCAGTTTGCAGCAATGATTGCAATTGTGAGGTAGACGACCTCCACACTCACTTCTACTGTGAGAACTGTCACCGCACGTTTTGTATGAAAAGTATCCACGTGCCCATCGTGACACTACCTCCCGGATTCACCGTACAAAGTATCAATTATGTCCTGAAAGGTCTATGTTCGGAATGCTCCATCAACATGTGTGACTATTGCCAAAAAAGGAAATCAATCCTAAAGCCCATTTTGAAATAATCGAATGCAGGCATCCGAATTTACAGATCGGATGCCATTCATCTAATTGTCAGTTATTCAAAGCTGTAATATCTTCTTGTATAGTGTCCGACCTTTTAATGAACATCCATCAAGAAATGCAGTATTTTTATTTGGGAGCAAGAAACTTCTTACTCAGCCATTTTCTTACGGGCTCATCATACAGTTTCAGACACAGGCAAGCCAAAATGACACTCAAAACAAAAACACCCACAGCTACATACCAAGTTTCTCCCAATGTATAAAGTTTATTCTCAATCAACCATGCGTAGAACAAATACATCAACGGATAATGTACTACATAAACCGGATAGGATATATCTCCCAAGAACTTGCATATCTTTGTAGACTGCTTATCCGTAGTAGTACCCGACGCCCCCAGCCACACAAGAAAAGGAAAAACCACAATTACACAAAAAGCTTCATAAATACCATTCATGCAAATCGGTTCCAATCCTTCCAGATAAGGAACCGAGAACAGCGCAATCAGTATAATAGTACATATCCAAAACGCCCCATTCACCTTCATAGGCTTGAAGTTACGCGACATCAACATACCCAATGAAAATGGGAAAAGCATACGCAAAGTTCCACCTAAGAAATTCACTCCGTCGAGTGTCCATCCCACTCCCATATTCCCATAACCAGACACATTGAAAACAGCGAATGACGCTAATGCCATACCCAGCATCACAACCAGCACAGCCAATGCTTTATTAGATAACCGACGAATGAACAACGCATAAAGAATATTACCTATATACTCAAAAAACAGGGACCAGCAAGGTCCGTTCAACGGAAACATCTCACCATTACCACGAACTTCATATCCCACACCCGGCATGGCAGGAATAAAGAATATTGTACAAAGTAAAGACAACATAATCATGGAAATAGCGACATGCGTTCCATCCCATTGCACACAACCCTGAATACAGAACGTAATAGCTCCCAAAACAGCACCCATAATTACCATCGGATGAAGACGGATCAAACGGCGTTTGAAAAAGTCTTTCATAGTGAAATTCTTCCCCCAACGGTCATCATACGCATAACCGATAACAAACCCCGAAAGAATAAAAAAGAAATCCACAGCAAGATACCCGTGGTTGAGAGTTTCGATATTGCCGGCACTAGCAAAAGCAAAACCTTCAAATACATGATACCATATTACCATAAGAGCAGCAACTCCTCTCAATCCATCAAGAAGATCATAATGAGGCTTTGTATCAGTAAATGCTGCAGAAGAGATTTTTTCCATAATAAATTAATAGATTTAATAATTGATTCTTTTTAACTGTTACTAATAATGCTGCAAAGTTACACAACTTAAAGGCTTTTAAATTTGTCCTATGACAAAAAATCAGCAATACATAAATTATTTCTTAGCTCGGAGACGACTAAGTGTGGGAAGTGTTATACCCAAATAAGATGCAATATACCTTAACTTCACCCGTTGGCATATCTGAGGAAACTGTTGTTTAAACTCCTCATATCTTTCCTTTGCTGGCAAAGTCAGCCGTTCTTTGTGAGAACGATGCAAACGCCTGTACTCATTTTGATGAATAATCCTCCCCCAATTAGCCAATTCAATATTAGTCTGAAACAGTCTGGTTAAATCAGCTAATGATATTTTGTAAACAACTACATCTTCAAGCGTTTCCACAAATTCCTCGCTCGGCTTATTATAGTACAACTCGTCCATACTGAAAACAATACCTCCTTCCCATGAAAAGGAGGTTGTTATTTCTTCTCCATTTACAAGCCAGAAAGAACGTGTCATTCCTTTTTCTATGAAATAAGCTGATTTACAAAATGTATTCTCCTTTATTAACTGATATTTCTTAGGGAAACGACATAAAATCATACATTTTTTCAGTTCTTGTATCGTATCTTCAGAAACCGGACACAAAGAGAGCATATTATCTATAATGTTTGTCATAAAACCGTAGTCCATTAAAATACATATAAACACACCCGATATAAACACGGGATATACCTTTTTTTTCTTTTCAGCCAAAAGTACAAATATATATTGGAAAACGACATCATTTTTCCAAATAATCGGAGTTTCCAAGACCACTCCATACAAGAATGTCCATATACCTCTTTTATTTATTACTTTTTGTTCAAATTACAAAGATAAAGCATTCAAATGCCAATCAAGCTTTTAAAACTTCCCATTGCTTAATGCACCACTCTAAAAGAATTGCAATAGCCTTCAAATCACTTTTCATATAATCTATCAGAAATTTCATACCAAGAAAATCCAAAAGAAATACCAAAGAATTGAACATTTTTTATGAAAAACAGCCCTTGACAGATTGGCAGATGCAGGCTATTTTTGCATTTTAACAATTATAACCCTTAAAACAAAAAAATATTTACTTTGCAGTATGAAATATCTATTATCAGAAGAGTAAAATCTTAATTAATAATCTGCTACTGCTTTAACCAACAAGTCCAATCACATGAAAAAAATTATAACATTACTTTTAATATTGTTGTTTGCCACAAAAAGCACTTTCTCCCAATCGCCAAACAATATAGAGAAGTTCGTCGTAGTCAGTGTAAATGATAAAGATAGTATTTTAAACAAAATAAAAATGTCTACTCCCCAATTCTACAACATCGGAAAAGGTAAACGTATAGAGATAAAAGTATGCAATGAAGACAGCATACAAATAAGAAGAGTACGCTGTCTTTTATATTATTCCAACTCCGGCAAGAAAGAATGTATAGGAAAAATATGGATTTCTCCTCTTATTGGCTACGAAACCTGCTATTTTTGCATGAACGTGGATATTCCCCTAACAAAAGATGAATGGCATAAACTAACTTTCCGAATAAAGAGAGGAAAAAATTATAAGGATTACAAATTCTTGAAACAGCAAGTACAAGAATAAAATATTTGATAATAAGAGAGAGATTGACAAGAATAAGAACAAGTAAGAATTGTTTTTATTTTAAGTTTCAGCCTTAAAATAAATCTAGATTTATTTCATACCATTCTGATTATTTGTATATTTGTCTCTTGATAATAAAATTATGCAATTTATTAATTTACAAAAACGATGAGCTATATCCAAAACAATCTACAAGCTGGTGAAGAAATTAAATACAAAGCAGATATTCACTGGTATATATTTGCATATCCGGTAATACTACTATTATTAAGCGTTTTCTTTTCTTCTGCACAAACCGGATTTTTCCATTATGTTAGCTTATTTCTATTATTGTCCGGATTATTCCAATTGATAAAAAGAATTCTTCTTAAGATGGGCACTGAATATGTTGTCACAAACAAGAAAGTCATTCTAAAATCCGGTATTTTAAACCGGGATGCCCTTGAATTGGTTTTAAACAAATGCGAAGGAATACGGATTAATCAAAGCCTCATGGGACGTATGCTCGGTTTTGGTTCTATTGTAGTTACTACAGGCGGGGTCACCAACAAATTTGACTTTATCACCAATCCTATAAAGTTCAGAAACGAAATCAATGCACAAATTCAATAAGAATAAGTGAAAAGCATTTAAAGAAATACAAAGAGAACGGGTATAAACACGCTTTTGCACATACATCCATACAAGGCTATACCTACGTACGTACGAGCTTATGCGTATGTATATGTAAAATGCCTCAGTCCAGAATAAAATTCCATATCAAAGACAAGGGCGTTTTAAAAAAAGATAACCGCCTTTTTTTAAAAGAACAAGAGCTTTTTTTAAAATGTCTTGTTCTTTTTTACCGCTGCCGCGAATCCGTAAGCTATCATTTCGTGGAAGTTTCCTCTTTCATGCGCATTTCTTACGAGGAAAAGGCTTGAAAACGCCCTACTTTATACCAGGCAGGAACTGTCTATAAAAAAGAATATATGGCTGACAGCAAGCATATTATGTGAAAATCAACTTCAAAACGTAGTGAGGGCATGAGAGTATAAGTGAGAGCAATTTTTTTTACCATTATCATATAAGTCATTCATAATAAACCCATTATACATACAGTGAGGGCATGAGGGTATAAATGCTCCCGAACTTTCTAATGAAAAAGATAATACGTCAAAGACACTTCCGGAAATTTATCAGAAAACAAAATGATCTTTATAAAAGTAAAGTCCGTTGCAAGTGATATGCTCATTTGCCATGCACCAAAAACAAAAAATCCCCGTAAAGTATTAATTTACAGGGATTTTATTTGTTTTGCAATTCTTTCCAGTGGAGAGACAGACTCTCGAACTTATACTTTCACAGAATATCATAAAACTGCAAACGACTGATAATCAAGTGTAAATTACAATATAGAGTAAAAGTAAATGTTTCTAAATGTCTTTTGCTATCTCAATAATTGGGTGTATATTTGGGTGTAGAATTTCAAACGCACCCAATTATGAATATCAAGCGCAACATCATTTTTGCATTGGAGAGCCGGAAAAAGAACGGTGTGCCAATCGTAGAGAACGTACCCATCCGTATGCGTGTCATCTTTGCCAGCCAACGCATCGAGTTTACAACGGGCTACCGGATTGACGTAGCCAAATGGGATGCAGATAAGCAGCGGGTAAAGAACGGATGTACCAACAAGCTAAAGCAAAGTGCAGCCGAAATCAATACGGACTTGCTGAAATACTATGCCGAAATCCAGAATATTTTCAAGGAATTTGAGGTGCAGGAGGTCATGCCAACGACCCAACAGTTGAAGGAAGCTTTCAACATGAGAATGAAAGACACCAGCGAAGAACAGCCGGAAGAAGCCCCTGTCAGCTTTTGGGAGGTGTTCGATGAGTTTGTAAAAGAGTGCGGTAACCAGAATAACTGGACGGCATCCACCTATGAGAAATTTGCAGCAGTGAGGAACCACCTCAAAGAGTTCAAGGAGGATGCAACGTTCAACTATTTCAACGAGTTTGGATTGAACGAATACGTCAACTTCCTGCGTGACACCAAGGATATGAGAAACAGCACCATCGGCAAGCAAATGGGATTCCTCAAATGGTTCCTGCGCTGGAGCTTCAAGAAAGGACATCATCAGAACATTGCATACGATACGTTCAAACCGAAACTGAAAACCACCTCGAAAAAAGTAATCTTCCTGACTTGGGATGAACTGAACAAGCTGAAAGACTACCAGATACCCAAGGATAAGCAATACCTGGAACGTGTGCGTGATGTTTTCCTGTTCTGCTGCTTTACGAGTTTGCGGTATTCGGATGTTCGCAATCTGAAAAGAAGCGATGTGAAGTCCGACCACATCGAAATAACCACAGTCAAGACTGCCGACAGCCTGACGATTGAACTGAACAAATACAGCAAAGCCATACTGGACAAATACAAGGACATCCATTTCGAGAATTACATGGCTCTGCCCGTCATCAGCAACCAGAAGATGAACGATTACCTGAAAGAGCTGGGCGAACTGGCAGAAATCAACGAGCCTGTACGGGAAACCTACTACAAGGGAAATGAACGTATTGATGAAGTCACACCCAAATACGCTTTGCTCAGTACCCATGCAGGAAGAAGGACATTCATCTGCAATGCGCTGGCTCTCGGAATCCCGGCACAGGTGGTCATGAAATGGACGGGACACAGCGACTACAAAGCTATGAAACCCTACATTGACATAGCGGATGATATTAAGGCAAATGCCATGAACAAGTTTAATCAACTATAAAAGTATCAAACAGTTTCATAGATAGTTACCAATGACTATATTTGTAGAAATTATCATCACAATATGAGCAACAAGGAATCCAACATAGAGAAAACGAATTTTGATGCATTCATACAAGCGGTCGGTTCGGAAATAGAACAGGCACAAGTAAGGCTGATTGTTGCAGCCAATGCACAAATGCTGTTCCATTACTGGAAGATAGGCAATTACATCCTTTATCACCAGCAGCTGCACGGATGGGGAAGCAAAATCATCAAGCAGTTGGCAAAGGCTATCCGACTGCATTACCCTGAAAAGAAAGGCTATTCGGAACGTAACCTTACCTATATGTGCCAGTTTGCAAAAGCATATCCTTTAAGAGCGTTGCAAAGTTTCATAGAAACAGATGCAAGCCTGTCTGTCCCAACCATACAGAGTGTGACCAATGAAGTATTAAAACTGAATGACAAGCAATTTACGCAGGAACTTACTGCGCAAATACAATCGATTGATTGTCAATCATTAGCAATTACGCAGGAAGTTCCTGCGCAATTTGAAGATGTGGGAAAAACCGTGTCTGCCATTTACAGGATGGGAATCAGGGAAATAGAAGAAGTTTTCTTGACCTCTCCTATAGCCAAAATAAACTGGACAAGCCAAATGACTATACTTGACAGTTCGCTACCTTTAGGTCTAAGCTACTGGTACATGAAGCAGTCTGTGGAAATGGGATGGAGCAGCAATGTATTGAAAATGCAAATTGACAGTGATTTGTATAGCCGACAAATCAGCAACAACAAGGTAAACAATTTCACGACCACACTTCCGGCTCCACAAAGCGACCTTGCCAATTACCTACTCAAAGACCCGTACATCTTTGATTTGGCAGGAGCCAAAGAAAAAGCAGACGAAAGGGATATTGAAGAACAGCTGGTGAAACACGTTACCCGCTACCTGTTGGAAATGGGCAACGGTTTTGCCTTCGTTGCCCGGCAGAAGCACTTCCAAGTCGGAAACAGCGATTTCTTTGCCGACCTGATTCTATATTCCATTCCGTTGCACGCATATATCGTGGTAGAATTAAAGGCTACCCCATTCAAACCGGAGTATGCAGGACAACTGAACTTCTACATCAATGTGGTGGATGACAAACTGAGGGGAGAGAATGACA
>OJOR01000393.1_pt1 | contig 11426 bp, 6 predicted proteins | sample 1598251 | NCBI WGS metagenome assembly OJOR01 (sample SAMN03922467, study PRJEB24848) | human gut metagenome | isolation source: stool sample | host: Homo sapiens | place: Germany | collected 2010-11 | reverse complement strand
CGTCTTGAAAAAGATAATTGTTAAGAAAAAGAGAACGGAATATAAATTCCAACTTACTTATAGCACAGATATAATTTTTTAAGAATAAAGTATGAAAAGAAAAATGTTTTTAGGACTGTGTATGGCTACTTTTATTGCTCCAGTGGCAATGGCCCAGTATCCCCAGTTGACTGAGGAAGCGAAGCAAGCCTACCAGAAAATGATGAGTGAAGAACGTCGCCGCTCTGACGAAGCATGGGCAAAAGCATTGCCTGTCGTACTGAAAGAAGCGAAAGAAGGTCGTCCGTATATTTCGTGGGCTTCCCGTCCATACGATTTGCCGCAGGCACGAATTCCTGCTTTCCCCGGTGCTGAAGGAGGAGGTATGTACAGTTTCGGCGGTCGTGGCGGTAAGGTGATTACCGTGACTAATTTGAATGACCGTGGTCCCGGTTCTTTCCGTGAGGCTTGTGAGACAGGTGGAGCACGTATCATTGTCTTCAATGTTTCAGGTATTATTAAATTGGAATCTCCCATTATCGTCCGGGCTCCATACGTCACTATTGCAGGACAGACAGCTCCGGGTGACGGGGTATGTATTGCCGGAGAGTCTTTTTGGGTAGACACGCATGATGTAGTGGTACGCCACATGCGTTTCCGCCGTGGCGAAACAAAAGTCTGGCATCGTGACGATTCTTTCGGAGGCAACCCGATTGGAAATATCATGATTGACCATTGCTCTTGTACTTGGGGATTGGATGAGAATATCTCTTTCTATCGCCATATGTACGATCCCAGCGAAGGACAATATGAATCAAAAGATCTGAAACTGCCTACCGTAAATGTTACCATACAGAATACTATCTCGGCAAAAGCACTGGATACTTACAATCATGCATTCGGCAGTACGTTAGGGGGTGAGAATTGTGCATTTGTGCGTAACCTGTGGGCAAGTAATTCGGGACGTAATCCTTCCATCGGTTGGAATGGTGTTTTCAATTTTGTAAACAATGTAGTGTTCAACTGGGTACATCGTTCTTCGGACGGTGGCGATTATACTGCTATGTTCAATATGATAAACAACTATTATAAACCGGGACCGGCCACTCCGAAAGATACTCCTGTGGGGCATCGCATCCTGAAACCCGAAGCGGGACGAAGCAAATTGGATCATAAAGTATATGGCCGTGTTTATGCCGATGGCAATATTATGGAAGGCTATCCTGCCATTACAGAGGATAACTGGGCAGGTGGTATCCAGATTGAAACTCAGCCGAATACAGAGGGATATACGGAGAATATGCGTAGCAACCGTCCTTTTGAAATGCCATACATCCGCATTACTTCTGCACATGATGCATACGATTTTGTACTGAAAAATGCAGGTGCCAACATTCCTTGCCGTGATATTGTGGATGAACGTATTATAGAGGAAGTGAGAACAGGCGTTCCTTATTATGATAAAAAGATGGCCAAGGATGCTAACGGTGATTTGACCGGGCTGGCTCCTAAATCAATGGGAGAAGACGGACAGTTTAAATATCGCCGTTTGCCGAAAGATTCTTATAAACAGGGTATCATCACCGATATCCGCCAGATGGGGGGATATCCGGAATACAAAGGCACTCCGTATGTGGATACGGATGGTGACGGTATGCCCGATGAATGGGAAAAGGCAAATGGCTTGAATCCTAATGATCCTTCGGACGCTAATAAGGACTGTACCGGTGACGGCTATACAAATATTGAAAAATACATCAATGGTATCAGCACTAAAAATTGTATTGACTGGTCTGATTTGAGAAACAATTATGATACTTTGGCTTCTAAAGGGAAGTTGATGTAAACAGATGAAGAAACAGGATATGATACAAAAGTCAGGTATAATGTTTCTGTTGCTCATGGCGGTAGTCATTACCGCCGGAGCAGTGGATTTGGACCGTGAAGGCCGCGATCCGGCTTACGTGGAATCTATTGTGAAACGTTCACAGAAGATTGTAGATAAATTGGAATTGACAGATACCGTTGCCGCCCGTGAAGTGACAACTATCATAGCCAACCGTTATTTTAAACTGAATGACATATACGAAACGCGCGATGCCAAAGTGAAGCTGGCAAAAGAAACCCTGACGGGCGATGCGAAACAAGAAGCCGTTAAAGCTGCCGAAGCTGAAAAGGATGCGGCACTTTACCGCACTCATTTCGCTTTCCCGGCCGATCTTTCGCTTTATTTGGATGCCAAGCAGATAGATGCAGTGAAAGATGGCATGACTTATGGTGTGGTAATGGTAACTTATAAAGCTACGGTTGACATGATTCCTACCTTGAAAGAAGAAGAGAAAGCGCAGTTATGGCATGGCTTGTTGAAGCCCGTGAATTTGCCATGGATGCTGAAAATTCAAATAAGAAACATGCTGCTTTCGGTAAATACAAAGGCCGGATTAATAATTACCTCTCTAAGCGGGGATATGATTTAGTGAAAGAACGTAAGGCTTGGTATGAACGTATCAAGGCACGTGGAGGAAAGATATAAATTAATGTTTATTGAAAAGCGGAAAAGGAGCTTGCCCGGTGAAACGGTGTCAAGCTCTTTTTTTATGTGCGGATAGAGAGTACAACAGGCTTTCTGTTCCGTCTTTGATATAGAAATACTCGCAATGTGTGTTTGAATCATGTTAAAAGCAGGGTGTTATGTTACGAAGTTATAGAAAAAATAATAATTTAGCAACCAAATGAATCAACTAAAGAAACTATTTGCAGTGGCAGCATTGACTGCATGTGTGTTGCCTGTGGCGGCACAGTATCCTGTAATTCCTGATTCGGTAAAAATCAGAGGAGAAGAACAACAAAAGGAAATAGACCGGAAATCGGATGAGGCATGGGCGAAAGCATTACCTGTAGTAATGTCTGAGGCTACTCAAGGACGTCCTTATAAACCATGGGCATCCAAACCTGAGGATTTAATAAAGAGCAACATACCTGCCTTTCCCGGGGCAGAAGGGGGAGGGGCCTATACTCCCGGTGGACGTGGAGGAAAAGTAATTGTGGTCAATTCGCTGGCCGACAGTGGGCCCGGAACATTGCGTGAGGCATGTGAGACCGGTGGCGCGCGTATTGTTGTGTTCAATGTTTCGGGCGTTATCCGGCTGAAAACTCCTATAAACGTCCGTGCTCCGTATATCACTATTGCAGGTCAGACAGCTCCGGGGGATGGAGTTTGTGTAACAGGGGCTTCTTTCTTGCTTGATACGCATGATATTATTATCCGCCATATGCGTTTCCGTCGGGGGGCGCAGGATGTGTTCTTCCGGGATGATGCTTTGGGAGGTAACTGTGTGGGTAATGTTATTATCGATCACTGCTCTGCCAGTTGGGGACTGGATGAAAACATGTCTGTTTACCGCCATGTATACAATCGCGATTCCACAGGGCATGGTCTGAAGCTTCCTACTGTCAACATAACTATTCAGAACTCTATTTTTTCGGAAGCTTTGGATTGTTACAATCATGCTTTCGGGGCGACTATAGGTGGGCATAACAGTATGTTTTGCCGTAACTTGTTCGCATCCAATATCAGCCGTAACTGTTCCATTGGCATGAATGAGGATTTTAATCTGGTAAACAATGTGACTTTTAATTGGTGGAACCGTTCTGTTGACGGAGGAGATGAAACCAGCCGTTTGAATATTATTAATAATTATTTTAAACCGGGTCCTATCACTCCGAAAGATAAGCCGATTGCCCACCGGATTGTGAAACCCGAATCGAGCCGTGACAAGAAGAAACCGGATACTTTTGGTAAAGCGTATGTTGCCGGAAATGTAGTGGAAGGCAATGCGCGTGTGACAAAGAATAATTGGGATGGCGGCGTGCAGGTATACGATATGCCGGACGCAGGGAAGTTTACAGATCAAATTCGTGTAAACGAGCCTTTCTCAATGCCCCATGTGACTATTATGGATGCCAAAACTGCCTATAATTATGTATTGGAAAATGCCGGGGCTACTTTCCCTAAAAGAGATGCGGTGGATACCCGTGTGATAAAGACGGTGAAGACAGGGAAAGCTATTTATGTGAAAGACGCTCCTGAATTCGTTAGTCCTTATGTGAAAAGACGTCTTCCTGTTGATTCTTATAAACAAGGTATCATTACAGATCCTCGTCAGGTGGGTGGTTTGCCCGAATATAAAGGTACTCCTGTGGTTGATACGGATGGTGATGGTATGCCGGATGCCTGGGAGGTGAGATACGGACTCAATCCTAATGATCCGGGTGATGCGGTAAAAGATTGTAATGGTGACGGGTATACCAATATTGAAAAATACATTAATGGCATAGATCCTGCAAAGAAAGTGGATTGGACGGATATAAAGAACAATCATGATACTTTGGCAAAACGTAAAAGTTTGATGTAAAATGAATTATAAGTTATTATTATTTGGATTTTTAAGTTTGGGGTTTGCGCGGATTTCTGCGCAAACCTTTCCTTTACAGGTGAAGGAAGAAAAACTGACTTATGTGGCTGATGAACGCGGAAACCGTATTCTAGATTATTCTTCTTGCGGTTACCGTAACTCGGAACACCCTATACCTGATGTGGCGAATGCCGTTTTTGTTTCATGGAAGCCTGGAGATAATTCCTCTCGTATTCAGCGTGCCATTGACTATGTATCTTCATTGGCTTTGGATAAAAATGGTTTTCGTGGGGCTGTTTTGTTGGATAAAGGAACTTTTGAATTGAATGAGAGCTTGCGTATCTCTGTGTCGGGAGTCGTGCTGCGCGGCAGTGATAGGGAACAGACCGTATTGTTGAAAAAGGGAGTGGACAGAGGGGCTTTGCTTTATATTGAAGGACGGAATGATTTGGCTGTTACGGATACCTTGGATGTACTGACATCATACGTTCCTGTAAATACTTGTACTTTTCAGGTAACCAATAATGTACAGCTGGTTTCCGGAGAGCGGGTCCGGATTGTCCGCCCCTCTACGAAAGAATGGATTGCTTCTGTCGGTTGTGATATTTTTGGCGGAGGTATTTCCGCTTTGGGCTGGAAAGAAGGAGAGATGGATTTGGTTTGGGATAGATCGGTAAGTAAGGCGGATGGAAACCAATTGACTTTGGATGCTCCTTTGACAATGGCTTTGGATAATAAATGGGGAACTGTCAAAGTGTTACGTTATAGTTGGCCGGGCAGAATCGCAGAAGCAGGTTTGGAGAATCTGACATTGGCTTCTGACTATAATAAGAAGTATCCTAAAGATGAGGATCATTGCTGGACGGGGGTATCTATAGAAAATGCCGAAAACTGTTGGGTGCGCAGGGTAAATTTTAAGCACTTTGCAGGAAGTGCTGTGATTGTACAGCGTACCGGCTCTAAAACAACTGTAGAAGATTGTGTATCCACAGAACCTGTTTCAGAGATAGGTGGAATGCGTCGCAGTACATTTTATACTATGGGGCAGCAGACACTTTTTCAGCGTTGTTATTCTAAACAGGGTATTCATGATTTCTCAGCCGGATTTTGTGCGGCAGGTCCGAATGCTTTTGTACAGTGTGATTCGGAAGAGTCGTTAGGATTCAGCGGTTCTATTGATTCCTGGGCCTGTGGATTATTATTTGATGTGGTAAACATTGATGGCCATGATTTGGTATTTAAGAATTTGGGACAGGATAAAAATGGTGCCGGTTGGAATACAGGCAACAGTCTTTTCTGGCAATGTACAGCTGCCGGGATAGAGTGTTATTCACCGGCAAGAGATGCGGTAAACCGTGCATACGGTTGTTGGGCGCAATTCTCGGGTGACGGCCAATGGGCGGAATCAAATAATCACGTACATCCCCGCAGCTTGTTTTATGCACAGTTGGCGGCACGTTTGAATAAAGATTGTTCTGACCAGGCACGTATTCTTCCTAGGGCTACCAACGCAACCAGCAGTCCTACCGTAGAAGCGGCAATGGAGATGGCAAAGGAAGCTTATACTCCCCGTCTTACTATGCAAAAATGGATTGAGGAAGCACCTTATACAGCCAGTGTGTCTTCCGGAAAACTGAAATCTTTAGAAGATTTGAAGTTCAAGACACCTATATATAAGGAAAAAAAGGATCATCTGTTTGCCATTATTAATGGACGTATGCAGGTGGATGGCCGGTTACTGGTAGGCGGCAGACAGGAGGTTCCTTGGTGGAATGGGAAACTGAGGACCAGCTTCTTGTCTAAAGCCAAGCCACATATTACCCGTTTCGTGCCGGGACGCGAAGGACTTGGGCTGACGGATAGAATTGATTCTACGGTGAATTATATGGTGAAGAATCAGATTTTGGTTTTAGATCATAATTACGGTTTGTGGTATGAGCGTCGTCGTGACGATCATGAGCGCGTCCGTCGTCGTGATGGAGATGTGTGGGGACCATTCTACGAACAACCGTTTGCCCGCAGTGGAAAAGGTACTGCTTGGGAAGGATTGAGCAAGTATGATTTGAACCGTCCCAATGCATGGTATTGGAACCGGTTGAAGCAGTTTGCCGAAAAAGGGGCGGAAAAAGGTCTTTTGCTTTTCCATGAGAATTACTTCCAGCATAATATCTTGGAAGCGGGAGCACATTGGGTAGACTGTCCTTGGCGGTCGGCCAATAATATCAATCAGACCGATATGCCTGAACCTGTTCCTTTTGCCGGTGACAAACGTATCTTTGTAGCGGATATGTTTTATGATATCAGTCATCCTGTACGTCGTGAGCTTCATAGAAAGTATATTCGCCAATGCTTGGATAATTTTGCCGATGATGCAAATGTGGTACAACTGATCAGTGCGGAGTTTACCGGTCCGTTGCATTTTGTACAATTCTGGCTGGATGTGATAGGAGAGTGGGAGAAAGAAACCGGTAAGAAAGCGACCGTGGCGTTAAGTGCGACAAAGGATGTTCAAGATGCCATTCTGAATGATACGCAGCGTGCGAAATTAGTTGACATTATTGATATTCGTTACTGGCACTATAAAGTGGATGGTCTTTATGCTCCCGAAGGTGGAAAGAACCTGGCTCCCCGTCAGCATGCCCGTAAAATGAAAGTAGGTAAGGTTACTTTTGATGAAGCTTATCGGGCGGTGAGTGAATATCGTAAGAAGTTCCCGGAAAAAGCGGTTACTTACTATGCGCAGAATTATCCGGATATGGCTTGGGCTGTCTTCATGGCAAGTGGCTCTTGCCCGGTTGTTCCGGTTGCCGATGAAAGCTTTTTAACTGATGCGGCTGCTATGGATATGGAGGATACTGGTACAAATAAGTATCAGAAACTGGTAAAATCTGGTATTGGAAGTATCATTTATTCCCATTCTGCAACAGATATTCCTGTTCATTTATCACCTGGAAAATACATATTGAAGTCTGTTGATCCGAAGACCGGAGCAATAACGGTGATTGCTAAACGGTTGAATATTAAAGATGTATATATGCTTAAAGCAGAGGAGAACAAAGATTGTATTTATTGGTTTCATAGAATTTAGTACATGGAAGGAGAACCGGACTTATTTTGGTTCTCCTTTTTAATGAAAATCTGTATTATTTAGCATATATGTTTTTCAGCAGGTTATCTGTTTTTTCGGTCCAATAATCAAATATTCCCTAAAAAAATAGCGTATCCTCCCTAGTTTTGCATCATCATCAAAACAACCTATAATTAGTATACTGTGATGGAACAAAACTTAAATGATAAGACAGCTTGCTTGGTAACCGCTTTCCAATCTGGAGATGTAAGTGCATTCTCTACATTATATGATATGCATATTAATCTTCTATTTAATTATGGATGTAAGTTAACTACTGACAAAGAATTGTTGAAGGACTGCATTCATGATGTCTTTGTAAAATTGTATACAAAGAAGGCTGAATTGGGTATCATTGACAACTTCAAATCATACCTCCTCATTTCCTTGAAAAACAAGTTATGTGATGAACTTCGCAGACGGATGTTCATGTCGGAAACCGCTGTTGAGGAACTGAATCCCGTTGCAGCAGGTGATGATGTAGAGAATCAATATTTGGAAAAGGAAAAAAGTTGTTTTGAAAATATAAAAGTAAAACATTTGTTGGCTCAATTATCTCCGCGCCAACGTGAGGCACTTACCTTATATTATATAGAAGAGAAGAAATATGAAGATATTTGTACCATTATGGATATGAATTACCAGTCGGTACGAAATTTGATGCATAGAGGTATTACAAGATTAAGGGAATTGGTAGGATAATATTTTAAGTTTTCAGGTGAGTACAACTTTGAACCACTATCCGTCATAATGAAAAATGATTGTAACGTGGATACAAAAAAGGTGTATAGCAAGGTAGAAGACTTTTTGAAGGATGACGACTTTATCAAGTATGTTCTGGATGATGCTCCTGAAATGGCTTTTCATTGGGATAAGCTTTTAAAGGAGCATGCAGAACTGCTGAAAGTCTTTGAAGAGGCCAAGAATGTATTATTGGTTTCTGATGAAGCGATGGAAGTAATGACTTTATCTGAAGAGAGAAAACTAAAACATCGTATTTTTACTACATTAGAGATAAATAATATGGATTATTAATTAATTTGTTAACCATAGAAAAATGAGAAAAGACATGAAGAAATGTCCTAAGCCGTTGGGTTACGGAATCAGACGAACACCTGTTGTGTTAGGATTATCAGCTGCATTATGTATGCCGGCTGCTTTTTCGTATGCAAATGTGGGTGGTAGAATGGATAGTGAGTCGGTGCAGTCTGTTTTGCAAACGCATACAGTTAAAGGTACAATAGTGGATGAAACAGGAGAACCGTTGATTGGTGTGTCCGTGATAGTGAAAGGGCAAAGTACTGTCGGAACGATTACCGATTTTGATGGAAATTTCGTTTTAGATATTCCTACAGGTAAGGGGATGCTTGAGGTATCCTATATCGGTTATAAAACTCAGACTGTGACCATAGGTAAGACACCCCAGATCACTATTAAGATGGAACCGGATACTCAGGCTTTGGAAGAAGTGGTAGTTATTGGTTATGGTGCTGTTAAGAAACGGGATTTGACTGGCGCTGTTTCTTCCGTTAAAAATGAAGATATAACTTTGACACCTGCTACTAATCCTATGCAAGCACTTCAAGGACGTGTTGCAGGGTTGGATATAACTCAGGCCTCAGGGCAACCGGGTGAAGGACCTAAATTGCAATTGCGTGGAACTCGTTCATTTACAGCTAGCGGTGATCCTATGTTTATTATTGATGGTATGCCGGGTGATTATTCTACATTGAATCCTAATGATATTGAGTCTATTGAAGTTTTGAAAGATGCTTCTTCGACAGCTGTTTATGGTGCGGCAGGTGCCAATGGTGTTATTATAATTACTACTAAAAGTGGTAAAGCAGGAAAAATTAATATCAATTTGAATGCCTATGTCGGTTTCAACGGATGGGCCACGGTTCCTGAGATGCGTAGTGGTGATAGTTATATCAATGTACTTCGTGAAGCAAATCAAATTGCTGGAACATATTCTACGGATGAGGCATTATTTTCTTCCCCCGAAGCTTATAAGGCACATTTGAACGGACAATATATAGACTGGGCTGATGAACTGTTGCAGACTGGCGTTACACAAAATTATAGCTTGTCGGTTTCAGGAGGTACGGAAAAAACAAAAGCATATTTCTCTTTAAACTTCTCAGATGAGCAGGGACAATTTACAGGTGATGATTATAAAGTATATTCTACCAATATGCGTATTGACCATGAAATAAAAAAATGGTTAAGTGTTGGTGTGAATATGCAAGGATCTTATGTCTATAGAAATAAAGCATATTCCAGATTTATTAATTCATTAGTGTCTGTTCCTTTGGGAACCGTTTACAATGAAGATGGAAGTATCAATGTAACTCCGGTTCCGGGTGATGGAAATACTATTAATTTATTATTGAATCAAGATAAAAGTGTATACCGTGATAACAATCAAAATTTCAAGCTGTTTTTAAATCCTTATATTGAGATTCGTCCCTTTAAAGGAATGACTATCCAGTCACGGTTGAACGCTAGTTTAGGGTACGATAAAAAGAATTATTTCCAAGGTATTGGTTCCTATCAATATTATGCATCAGATGGTCCTAATGCTTCTGGTACTTCTGCTAGTGTTTATGCCCAGATTGATCAGAACAGAAGCTATAATTATAAATGGGAAAACATTTTCACTTATAATTTTAATATCAAGAAAGACCATGAATTTACTGTAACAGCAGTTACCTCTTGGGAACATAATCAAACGGATAAGTCTTGGCAAAAGCAGGATAATATAAAGAATAATTCGTACTTATGGCATAACATGGATGGTACGGGAATTGTTTATTCCAATTATACTATGTCTAAAGGGCTAGGTTTGGTAGGACGTATCAATTATTCGTATTTAGGTAAGTATTTATTCTCTGCATCGGTTCGTCAAGATGGATCTTCAAGACTGGCAAAAGGTAATAAATGGAGTACTTTCCCAGCCGTGTCTTTAGGATGGAGAATATCGGACGAGAAATTTATGCAAGGGACCAGTAACTGGATGAATAATTTGAAACTGCGTTTGGGTTATGGTGTGACTGGTGCAGCATCTATTGATCCCTATTCTTCTGTTGCGACTGTAGAATTGGATGGATATTATAGTTTGGGCGGTCAAAAAACAAACAGCTATAAATTTTCAGAGAATGTAGCGAATGCTGATTTGACTTGGGAAAGATCTCATAACTGGAATATTGGTTTGGATGCATCTTTCTTCAATAACCGTATTGATTTAAGTGCTGATTATTATATAACAAATACGGATGGTGTAATTTGGAAGCAGAATTTACCAGTTGTCAATGGTGCGTACAATGCTTCTAAGTTATATTATATGAGCAAGAACATTGCAAAGACACAGAATCATGGTTTGGAATTAACATTGAATACACGTAATATTGTTAATAAAGAATTTACATGGACTTCTGCTTTGACTTTCACTTTGAATAATGAAAAAGTCAAATCATTAATAGGCGGTACGGCAGACCATGTTAAGAATGAAGACTATTACTTGTCTATAGGTTATCCTGTAAATTCATTCTATGCTCCAAAAATCGACGGTATGTGGCAGTTGGGTGAAGAAACAGATGCAGCAGCATTTGGTTGTGCTCCTGGTGATATTAAAATCAATGTGCCAGGAATGATTAAGGAAGCCGATGGTAAATTCTATAAAGTAGGGGATGATGGTCAGCCTTTGACTGACAAGAATGGAGATATTATCTATTATACTAAAGATAATAAATATACTTATAGTGACGCTGATTCGCAAGTATTAGGTCATAATGCTCCCAAATGGACGATGGGTTTCCAAAATTCATTCACATACAAGAATTTTGATTTGACTATTTATGCCTATTTCCGTTGGGGACAGATGATTAACTGTCTCTTATACACAT
>OJOR01000334.1_pt1 | contig 13315 bp, 9 predicted proteins | sample 1598251 | NCBI WGS metagenome assembly OJOR01 (sample SAMN03922467, study PRJEB24848) | human gut metagenome | isolation source: stool sample | host: Homo sapiens | place: Germany | collected 2010-11 | reverse complement strand
CAATCCAAAAAAAGATTGTGAACAATCAAGAGCTAAACGATAATTTAGCGGCTTAGAGTTGGACGGCGGAGACATCAATCTCGCCGGACATGAGCTTAGGTAGCAATGAATCCCGTAGTGTTGAAAGTCGCAAGTTTTCGATGTTGTTGTTAAGTACCTCCTGAAACATGGGTTCTGCAACACGGAGAAACGCCGTAGCATCATCATCAGAGAGTTTTATGATTTGCTCTGATTCAAAATCTCTGGTGGTAATCGCATCAAATACAGCTCCACTTGCTTTGTGCTTGAGCCTATCAACAGCTTTGAGTGTGTAGAAATATACAAGAAGTTGATGCGTCTCTTTACCGACAAGCGCGTAGCAGGATTGGTTCATGGCCATCGGAACTCCGGACATACCAACTTTACCAACAGTGCCTCTTGCAGTGACGAAAACGGTGTTCACAGGATACAGTCGGCTGTTACAATGTGAAAGACCTTCTTTTGAGATAGTCTTTTCTGTGATAAGGGTGTATGGTATGCCAACATCTTTTGGGGTAAAGAAGGCAATATTACCGTTCCAATAAGTGTTTTCGCCTGTTTTCGGTGTCCCACCGCCGAGTATCTGTATCAAATCGGTGAATCTAACCTCGGTGTTTGACCGATCATAGAGGCTTGAAAACAGTGCGGCTGCTTGCTGCTGTAAATTATCGTTTACCTGATTTGGAGGTTGTACCATGTTTGATAAAGTTCAGGAGAGCTTGAAAAAAAGCAAAGACGAGCGCCAGAAAAAGCGTCTTGAAAAGGAACGGGTTCGTCTTGAGAAAGCCGCAGCAGAAGCAGTTCGTGAGAAAGAGCGGCTTCAACAGGAGGCGGAAAAGATACAGGCTGAAAAAGACCGTCTTCTCTCCCTCGATGATAAGGGGCTGATGGTAGAATTGATTCTGGCAGTGCGAGGTCTATACTCACAAATGGAGTACATTCAAAGTCAGCAGGCTTCTTTATCCGAGCGGGTTGACGATATTGAGTCGGACATCTCTTCCATCCGCAGCGATATTTCAGATTTGGAAAGCAGACTGGGCTCGTCCGATCAGTAAAACTCAATGAAGGAGGCGCAGACGTGATTATTTCACCACAATCTCTTGATACAAACCTAAGTCAGCTTTTAGCAGAGGTTAAGTCCGGCTCAATGCAGTTGCCGGAGTTTCAGCGCGACTGGACTTGGGATGATAACCGAATTAGAGGAATTATCGCCAGTTTGTCGCAAGGCTACCCTATGGGTGCCATTATGCGGCTACAATACGGTAATCCGGACATTCAATTCAAATACCGCACAATTACGGGCGTAAAAGGCGTCTCAGTAAAGCCGGAGCATTTGATTCTTGATGGACAGCAGCGACTTACTTCCATCTATCAGGCAACATCCTCTAAAGAGCCGGTCTCGACCAAAACAGAAAAAGGCAAGGCTATTAAGCGTTATTACTATCTCTCAATGGAGAAGTGCCTTGACGATGATGAGGATCGTTTTGATGCAGTCTTGTCTATTCCGGAAGACCGCAAGATCAAAGAAAACTTTGACCGTGATGTGAAGCTCGACCTCTCAACCAGAGAATATGAATACGAGAATAAGCTGTTCCCGGTCAATATTGTGTTCGATAGCAACGCCGTTATGGACTGGTTCATGGGCTACATGACGCACTATGGAATGAAGCCGGAGGCAATGGACGAGTTCAAGCGTTTTCAGGCGGATGTGCTGAATACAATTTCCGGGTATAAGCTGCCTGTGATTACGCTGGACAAGTCCACGCCGCGAGAGGCAGTGTGCAAGGTGTTTGAGAACGTCAATACCGGTGGTGTTCCTCTCACGGTGTTTGAGCTTGTTACCGCAACTTATGCCACAAGAGACTTTGACCTGAGAAAAGACTGGGTGCAGTGTCGAAATACAATTTGCGGTTTCGGTGACACGCTGAGAACAGACCTGTTCGATGGGATTGATGAGACTACCTTCCTGACAACGGTTTGTCTCTTTACAAGCTATTTGAACAAGCAGTCTGGAAAGACAAACACAATCTCCTGCAAAAAGAAAGATGTTCTGGGACTTCCTTATGAATCGTACATAGCGAACCGGGATGCAGTGCTGTCTGGGTTCAAAATCGCAAAGGAGTTTCTTCTTCGGGATCAGTGCGTTTTCCGTCAAAGAGATTTGCCCTATACAACGCAGTTGATTCCACTTGCGGCAATCTGCGCTGTTCTCGGAAAATCCAAATGCAATGAGCCAAACACAATCAAAACTCTTTCTCGGTGGTATTGGTGCGGGATTTTGGGTGAGATGTATGGCGGTGCGAACGAAACCCGCTATGCCTATGACATTGAGGACATGGTTGAAGAGGTCAATGGACGTCCGAATGCAATGCACACGATTAACAGCGCAGTCTTTTCTTCTACGCGGCTGCTAACCCTTCAAACTCGCTTGAGCGCGGCATATAAAGGTATAATGGCTCTTCTTTACAAGGAGAAGTGTCGTGACTTTATGAACAACACGACGATTGACATTGTAAACAGTATGCTTGAGTCTCCGGATATTCACCATATATTCCCCGAAGCATATTGCGAGAAAATGGGCATCAAGCGCGAACGGTATAATTCCATCATTAACAAGACCCCGATTCTTCCAGCCACCAACCGCTCGATTGGCGGAAATGCGCCGAGTGAGTATCTGGGGGCAATTCTAAAGAAGGTTGATGGACTGACCGAGAATGAGTTGCAAGCACGGGTGGAATCGCACTTTATCAACTATGCAGAATTGAAGGCAGATGACTTCAATGGCTATTTCATCGACAGAGCAAAAAGCCTTCTAAACCTAATTGAAAAAGCGATGAATAAGCCCGTCACTGACAGAGATGCAGAAAACACGCTGGATCAGTTCGGGGCGAGTCTGGCGTAAAAGGGAGTGACAAACTATGGCAGGATATTTTACAGAATCAAATTACGAGAACGCTGTCTTGCAGCTTCTCAATGAAGAACTGGGCTATAACTATATCTATGGACCGGACGTGGAGCGCGATTATCACTCGCCGCTTTATGAGGATGTTCTGCTGCCTTCCTTGCAGCGGATCAACAAGAGCCTGCCTATGGACGCTCTGACGGAGGCAATCTATAAGCTCAAGAACTTTGAAACTGGAACGCTCTTGCAGAAGAACATGGTCTTTATGGACTACCTCCAAAACGGAGTCCCGGTAAAATACTATGACAAGGGTGAAGAACGCTCTACCCTTGTTTACCTTGTAGACTTCAAAAATCCTGCCAGTAACGAGTTCACAGTTGCGAATCAATGGACTTTCATTGAGAACTCCGAAAAAAGACCAGATGTGATTCTCTTTGTCAATGGTCTCCCGCTCGTCATTGTGGAGTTGAAGTCTCCGTCCCGCGAAGAAACCGACGCTTCCGCAGCATACCGCCAGCTCCGGAACTATATGTATGAGATCCCCTCTATGTTCATTTATAATGCGGTATGTGTCATGAGCGACTTGACCACTTCAAAGGCTGGTACAATCACGTCCGGCGAAGACCGCTTTATGGAGTGGAAAACAACAGACGGCAGCTATGAGAATACGCAACACGCATCATTTGACACATTCTTTGTAGGACTGTTTGAGAAGACCCGCTTCCTTGACATCGTGAAAAACTTCATCTGCTTTAATGTGGATGGACAGAATACATTCAAGATACTCGCTGGGTATCATCAGTATTTTGCAGTCAAAAAGGCGATTGAGTCTACGAAGCACGCGACTGTGACAGACGGCAAGGGCGGCGTCTTCTGGCATACACAGGGCAGCGGAAAATCGTTGTCTATGGTCTTCTATGCTCATTATCTGCAAGAAGCGTTAGAAAGCCCCACTATCGTTGTCATTACCGACCGTAACGATCTGGACGACCAGCTTTACGGACAATTCGCCCGCTGCAAGGACTTCCTCCGGCAAACGCCGCAGCACGCTGAGAGCCGCAAGAATCTGAAAGAACTGCTTGCAAACAGACAGGCAAACGGCATAATCTTCACGACCATGCAGAAGTTTGAAGAAAGCAACGAAGCTCTTTCGGAACGCCGGAACATTATCGTGATGGCTGATGAAGCGCATCGTGGGCAATATGGTCTCAATGAGAAGGTTGTGGTCAAGCAGAAGGACAACGGCGAAGTCGAGGCGAAAACCGTTATCGGCACTGCCCGCATTATAAGAGACACGCTTCCTAATGCGACCTACATTGGATTCACCGGAACACCGATCTCCACAAAAGATCGCAGCACACGAGAAGTCTTCGGTGATTACATCGACATCTATGATATGACACAGGCAGTTGAAGACGGAGCTACAAGACCCGTCTATTACGAGAGCCGTGTGATTCACCTGAAACTCGACGAGAACACCCTCCATCTGATCGATAATGAGTATGATATTATGGCTGACAACGCCGATCCGTATGTCATTGAAAAGAGCAAAAAGGAACTTGGTCAGATGGAAGCAATCCTCGGTGCCGACCAGACGATCAATTCCTTGGTAAATGACATTCTTGATCATTACGAGAATTACCGTGAGAATATCCTGACCGGCAAGGCGATGATCGTTGCTTATTCGCGTCCCATAGCAATGAAGATTTATAAGCGCATTCTTGAGCTACGCCCAGCGTGGACGGAAAAGATTGCAGTGGTCATGACGCAAGGCAATAACGATCCCGAAGAATGGCGTGAGATTATCGGCAACAAAGCTCATAAGGACGATATGGCGCGGAAATTCAAAGACAACAACTCTCCGCTGAAAATCGCCATCGTCGTGGATATGTGGCTGACCGGCTTTGATGTTCCCTCCCTTGCTACGATGTATGTCTATAAGCCGATGGCTGGACACAACCTGATGCAAGCTATCGCCCGCGTCAATCGTGTCTTCAAAGATAAAGAAGGCGGTTTGGTTGTCGATTACGTTGGTATTGCGGCTGCACTGAAACAGGCAATGAACGACTATACTGCCAGAGACAAGAAGAACTATGGTGATACAGATGTAAGCAAGGCTGCATATCCGAAGTTCCTTGAAAAGCTCTCTATTTGCAGAGATTTGTTCCACGGATTCAGTTATGAGAAATTCATGACCGGAAGCGACCTTGACAGGGCGAAGCTCATCAGCGGCGGAGTGAACTTCATACTCGGCAAGAGTGTTGCAGAGTACGAGCTTCCCGACCATGAGAAGACACAGAATGTGTTTATCAAAGAAGCCCTGCTTCTCAAGCAGGCACTTTCGCTGTGCAGCAGCTTGGTAGACGAGCAAACTCGCATGGAGGCAGCTTTCTTCGAGTCCGTAAGAACAATGACCGTGCGCTTGGTTTCAGGCGGTACCGGAAAGAAGTTTACGCTTCCGGAAGTAAATGAGCGCATTAACGAGCTTTTGAAGCACAGTATCAAAAGCGAAGGCGTTATCAACCTTTTCTCTGATGTCCAGACTGAGTTTTCGTTGTTCGATCCGAAGTTCCTTGAAGAAGTGGCAAACATGAAGGAGAAGAATCTTGCAGTCGAACTCCTGAAAAAACTGATTTCCGAACAGGTCTCTGTTTACCGCCGAACAAATATCGTCAAGTCTGAGAAGTTCTCCGAAATCATTCAGAGCGCAATGAACCGCTATTTGAACGGAATGCTGACCAACGAGGAAGTCATTCAAGAATTACTCAAGCTGGCGAAAGACATTGCCGCTGCTGCCGCCGAGGGTGAAAAACTCGGATTGACAGCGGACGAACTTGCTTTCTATGATGCTCTGACGAAGCCGCAAGCAATCAAGGACTTTTACGAGCATGATGAGCTTATTGCTATCACGAAAGAACTGACAGATTTGCTTCGCAAAAACCAGACAATAGACTGGCAAAAGAAAGAGAGCGCAAGAGCAGGAATGCGCCGTCTTGTCAAAAGGCTGCTGAAAAAACACAAATATCCGCCTGAGGGTATGGATGATGCTGTCCAGACTGTCATGAGCCAGTGTGAGATGTGGACAGACAATGTAATGACCGCTTAACTCCCCTACGAGAAAGGAGTAGATTATGGGCAATTCAGTCATGTTGAATGGCGTCGAATATGCCGGAGAGCAGATTGCCTACAAAGACAGCACCTATGAGCTTGTGTCAAAGGTCGCCTACCTGATCGGCGTCCCGCTTCGTATTTTCCAAAATGAACACGAGCCGCCGAAGATAGAGATATACAACCGGCTTGAACAGGATAAAAATGCCCGCATCATTCGTAATCTATGTATCATCCGCACCGCCATTGAGCGCAATTACCGGAAAATAAATGACATCATGCGGATGGAATACCGTGGGCTTCTTTCGATGCCTGAGATTCTTCCAATGTCCAGTATGCAGCAGCTTTCAAATGACGGAATCAGCTTTATCAAAAAGTCGAGTACAAAGCTCTGCCACCACATTATCGAGATCAACCGGCTGATTTCAGACCGCATTAACAACTGCAAAAGCCTCTTTCCAATCTGGATTAACTGGTCGTACATAAAAGAGCTGTTCATCATGCCAAACGGCTTGACAGAGGACGGAACGAAAGATGCTGCGGACATCTATTACGCAAGTCTCTCCTACTACCCCTATCAAATGTATATCAACTGGGTACCGATGGACGAGGGTAATGTCCTCTATAACGATAAGAAGTTTGCTACCCTGCTTTATCAATGGCATTGCGACGCCTTCACGGAATACAGTAAAGTCTCTGATGCAGGGGCTTTTGTAAAAAACAATATCTACGACTTCATAGATGACAGCGAGAAAACCGTATTAGTAGTGGACTGCGAAAACTCTGACCCGTACAAGCTGTGCGCCACGCTAAAAAATCTTGATTATGAGGTCATGCAGAAGATTACGGCGATCATTCTCTTTGATGACGTGCATACTGCTACGGCATGGCGGATTCTTGAAAACTACATCCGCATCCCCGTTGAACATATCATGATTGAGCGGATCAAGCAGAACAAATCACTGGTAGACATCAAGCTCACTGCAAGAGCCTGTCAGGAACACTACCAGAAGCAAGTGGATTCCTTCGTCATTGTCTCAAGCGATTCCGACTACTGGGGGCTTATCTCTTCCTTGCCGGACGCCAGATTCCTTGTCATGATTGAGCGGGAAAAATGCGGACCGGATATGAAGGCGGCACTCGCAGAATCCGGGATATTCTACTGCTATCTGGATGACTTCTACTCTGGCAACAGCGAGGACATCAAGAAAAACGCACTATTCAAGGAGATGTACCGCTGGATTGACAACTCCGTTCACCTGAACGTCAACGATATGTTTGACGCTGCTCTGCGAAACACGAGGATCGAAATGTCTCCCGCAGAGCGGCGGCAGTTCTATGAGAAGCACATCAGACACATGACGCTGACCATCGACGAGAACGGAAACGTCAGCATTGAACTGAAACGCGGATAGCCTTGGTTTCTATTCCGGGAGGAATGTGGATGGACAACAGATTCTATTTTGGATTCAATACATTGGAGGAACGGAAAAAGCGCAGAAAAGCAGAGCTGTACTCCATGAGTGAGCAAGTCAGCACCTTCTTTTGGGATGAAGCCCCGCAGCATGGTTTGGAAATGCGTGAGGGACAGCAGGATATGTCCTTTGAGATTGTGGACGCCCTCATAAACGATCAGCATTTTGCGATTGAAGCTGGCGTGGGCATTGGAAAGTCCTTTGGCTATCTTGTGCCGGTGCTGCTGTACAGCAAACGCATGAACAAGCCGGTTATCATCGCAACCTCGACCATTGCGCTTCAAGAACAGCTCTGGCGCGATGTCCACGCGGTAATGCCTCTTCTTGGGCTGAACAGAGATGTTATCCTCGCAAAAGGACAGACCCATTATCTCTGCAACAAACGCGCAGATGAGTATATGTGTGACCCGAAAGCAGACCCACCGGACGCGCTCAAAGAAGGAATCAAGCAAGGGTATGAGGAACGCAAGGATTTCCCGGAGGTTTTGCCGCAAGGCGTCTGGGACAAGGTAAACGTGCAGCGGTTCAGCATGAAGAATTGCGGCTCCTGTGAAAAGAAGTGCAAATATTACAAAGTCCGCGCAGCATTAAAGTTTACGGATGGAGTGGTACTGTGCAATCAGGATTTTCTAACCCAACATCTCATGAAACTCCGGCGCGGTCAGGACGGGCTGATTAACGCCGCCGCTGATCTGCTTGTCGTGGATGAAGCGCACAACTTAGATGATAAGGTGCGTAGTGCTACAACGGAACGTTTCGGACAGGGTATGCTCTTTGGGATGATCAAGAGTGCATTCTATGAGCTGCGGTCCTCTGACCAGAGCAGTGTGTCCAGAGAAAAGCGAGAGGCGGAAAGCTCAATCATCGCCTTCTATAACTGCCTGAAAACACAAGTCCAAAAGCAGATCAACGAGGCAGATCAGGATATGCGCTATGCTGACCGCTTTTTCTTCGACCAAAACGGCAGTGCGGTTGAGCTGCTTACCGAGATGAACGCCGCCATACATAACCTTTCGTCCAGCATTCAGATTTATTCCAGCATGGATTTCAGAAACAACCGTTCCTTTGCTGCCTCTGACGATCTGGATGCGGTCAGCGAGTCCCTTTCGGAGCTTCTTGACCGGATAGATGATATGTTGATCTGGATTGAGCAGCGCGGTAGTAACACGGAACTTGTCTATTGCCCTAAAAACACAAGGGAAATTGTTAGCCGCCTATACTTCAATGGTGATGAAAGAACCATCTTGACCTCTGCCACGCTGACGAACGCCACGAGCGGGTCTCTGGAAGAACAGTATTCCTACTTTATCAGCAATACCGGCTTTCCGGTTGGTGAACGCGGCTGCTTATCCGAACCGAAGCCTTCCCCATATCCATACGATGAACACGCCATGATCTACTATTGCGACGATCTCCCGCACCCGACCAGAGAACATGAAGCCTTCATTGAAAATGGTGTGGAGCGGCTGCTTGAGATCCTGAGCATTTCCAATGGAAAGGCACTCGTGCTGTTTACGGCAAAGACCGACATGGAAGAGGTCTACTCCATTCTCAGTGAGAAAAATCTTCCGTACAAAATCCTGATGCAGCAGCCGGGATCGTCGCAGGACAAGGTGCTGAATGAGTTTAAGGAAGATACGAACTCCGTGCTTCTGGGGACGGGCGCATATTGGGAAGGTATCAGCATTGAAGGAAAAAGCCTTTCCAATGTGATCATTTTCCGGCTTCCGTTCCCTGTCCCCGATCCAATTATCGAGTATAAGTGTTCCGTCGCAAAGGACGCTCTGATGGATGTCCGCGTTCCCGAAATGATTATCAAGCTCAAGCAAGGTATCGGGCGATTGATCCGCAATTTCACAGACACCGGCATTGTCTGCATTATCGACCGAAGACTGCGGGACGAGCCGCCGGAACGCTATCATGACATTACATGGGACTCCCTGCCTATCAAAAATCGGACAAGCAGTTTGGGCGAACTTAGGAAGTTTTACGAAGGTCTGCCCTCAGCCAAGGAATGATGATACAAACGGCAGTCTCTTCGGAAACATAGAGCAGCCCCCAAAAAAACGACAATCAGAAAACGGAGGTGTATCATGTTGTACAATGAAAATCTGCACGAAGAAGAACAACATCTGATCCAGCAGATTGCCGAGCAAACAGAGAGAGGAAAAATCGACTGGGAACTAACAGAGTACAATCCGCTGTCCTTTCTGAATGAGGACAAGATAGACAAGAACCCAGCAGTAATCTGTCAGTCCTTCTCCTTTGAGGCGATCATCGGCGGCTCCCGTTACGAGCTTGATGTCATGGAGAATATTGATGTGCCGTCCGGTATGGGAGACTACACCATAACCTTGACGCGGGATGAAACCGAAAATTATCTTAAAATTGAGGATGCGCTTTCCTTTGACTGTGACCGCTATGAATGCACACCGGAGGAAGTCGCAGAGCGATTTGCGGACAGCCCCATTGTCCGTCTCTGCAACGCCATCATTCCTGCCACGCTTGGGCAGGAGGATTTAGAAGAGGTCTTCACATGGGCAAGGTTTTTCAACGAGACTGGCATTTCTGCAAAGCTGATGAATCATCCGCTGACCAAGCTCTGTGAAAAGCTGTTCGACGAACACCGTCTGATGGACTTCCATCGCTGCGTCTTGGATGTGGGCTATCGAAAGCTGCTCCTAAATGAACTGTCTCATAACTAAGACACGGAAAAACGCCCCCGACACTGTGCCAGACGCACAGTGCCGGGGGCGTTCCCGTTTCCAGCGATTTATTTTTCTCTCGGCAAGGGACTGTTCATAAGGTGACACTTTCCGTTTTACGAAGCCGTGAAAATTCGATGTGTTCCGTGGAGATGTTCACTGGGCAGCATACGCCGTACACGTTTCCAATAATCACCGAGTAGTGCAATGTGTATTCACTATCGGGAAATACTTCACGGTTTTCGCAACGCTTGATTCAGGAGTGGGATTTTTGCCTTATTCCCGCGTGACATCAAGGGAAACCGGATTGATAACGATGATAGATTTGCCCTTTTTGTGGGCATATCTCACGGTGTTCCCGGTACCGCTGGGGCATCCATTCCATACTGCGAGAATATAATCGGCGTGATCGACCATGTACCGATTTCTCTTGTCCATGCAGTCCGACGTGTACTCCCGTTGCAGCATGGTCTCCTTGTCACACTTTGCCGCGATATTATAATACCGTTCCCGTGAAGCCATAGACCATTTGATCGCTTGTGTCTCACAAGGGATTGCACTTTCCAGAGTAATGTGAGGGTATTTTGATTTCAAATCGAGTACAATTTCCGCAGCGTACATATCGACGCCAAGAGCCATGCCGGTAATAAAATGCGTGACGCCCTCGTTCTCGATGAGTGCTACAATCTGATCCCGCATAACAGATTTCAAAGAAGTACAACGCTTATCGGATTCATCAAAGCCGAACGGAAGACTCTGCGGTCTATGACCGGTAAACGCACAAGTCTTGCCTTGAACGGATTGCTTTTCAGCTTTTTGAGCAGACTTTCTAAACTCAATAATGCGCGACATGACACCCCTTCTTTCACTCTTTTGGTAGGTAACTCCATTCTATCACCCTCATCACGGACAGTCAACGCATTGTCGTTAGTAAAATCAACGACGGCGTACCGTGGATAATGACACCGCCGTTAGGTACACTAAATGCAAAGGTGGTGAGGCTATGCGAGAGAAGAAGGACATCAATATTGAAATCGGCGGCAATATTCAAGTGGCAAGAGAACAGGCGGGCTATACGCAGGACACGCTCTCAGAAATGCTTGGCATGACGCCGAATCACCTGAGTGCTATTGAGCGTGGTGCTTCCGGTATTTCTCTTGAAGCCTTGCAGCGTCTTTGCCGTTTGCTGGGCGTCAGTGCGGACCGAATTATCTTTGGGACCGATGAGCCAGAAGCGGAAGCCCTTGCGCTTGCCAGACGTATTTCGGATATTAAGCCGGAATACCGGCAACAGGTTCAAGAGCTGCTGTCCGCTATTTTGAATATGTCGTAAAAAAAGAGCCTCTGCCGACACCCAAACCGGGCATCGACAGAGGCTCTTGGTTCGTTTTCCGGGCATTCAAACAAGTGCCGAAATCGACACTTATTTCCGCGCTAAAGAAGAAACTGCGCAGGGAATACAATCACTTAGGCTGGTCAATTTGCGCCGCTCTGAGGCTTGCAATCACAGGCTTTTTCGACCCCTAACTGTCTACACTGCGATGCCTTGCGGGAGAAGTGCGGACAGGCGATGAGATCGGCACGGAAACTCTGCTTGCAGCTATGGACGCAGCGGACGCAGAAGCGGTTATACTTCCGGCGTCCGCTGTCCCCGATGAAGAACGACCACTCCTGTCTCCATTTCTGACTTCTGCTCACAGCTCAATCTCTCCTTTGTGCTTTTTGGGAGGGCAGCATTCCTTCTGCTTTTCAGCCTTTGCAGACTTGAGCCTGTCCATGATGGAGGACTTTTCGCCCCTTTCGGGGGCTTTGACCTCTGCGGTCTTGTCCTCCTTCGGACCGTTGTTGATGATCCCGTCAATCATGCCGTAGTCATCCTCCATCGACATCTCCGCTGCCTTGAGGTAGTTTTCCTTCTCAAGTGCCGCCATCCAGCTTCCCTTGCTGATACCGAGCATTCCGCCCTTTGCCGCATGATCGGCAATCTCTTTGGTATCTACGCACAAGCCCTCGGTGTTATCGGAATAGAGACGGTAAACCTCGCAGCCCTTCTCCAAAGCCTTCTCAGCTGCCTCCTGACCGGCGGGAAGAACGCCAGCCCATGCGTAGCCGTAGTCCTTCATATCCTGAACGGAGAGCGCGGGATCGGGCATTTCCGGCACTTCCTTGACTTCAAGGTCAAGAAGGCGGAGTGTGTCATCGTCAAAGCCGTTGTAGACATCATCAAGGACGAGTTTGCCGCGCTCATCGACGATGATGCAAGCCGCCTCATCGCCGTAGGTGTCATGCTCCATCAGATAAAAGCTGTGACCGCCGACTTCGTGCTGGTCAATGGTGTGCCACGTCCCGATGTGACCGGCAACCGTCAGCCCGGAGGTGTCGGCGTTCATCTCGAAGTCCTTCTGCTCGATGCTTTCCTGCTTCTGCTGCTCCTTCGAGATCATGGGGATCGCCACAATCTTATCGCCCAGCTTGACAAACTGCTCCGGCACTTTGAAGTGGTCAGAGAACTTCTGCATCTGCTCTACGGTCAGAGAGCCGAAGCTGTCATCCGTCAAGCCGACTACCATGAATGTTCCGGCAACAACATCGTAGATGTCACCGTCCTCATCCCGCAGAGCGCGGTTCAGGGGCAGACCTTCCAGTTTGCCTTCCTCGTTGCAGACTAAGGCAACCGGGTCTTCGTAGGGATAAATTGCCTCGATGCAGCCGCCGACCTCATGCTGCAAGGACTTGAGATCCGAGTCAATCTCCTTCACATAAGGCTCCTTTCCCGGCTCAACGACGAGAACGGCGATGGTGCTGTCACGCTCGGCGTCTTCCCCTGAGCCGGTGATCCGGTATTCGTCGGGAATATCGTCCAGCTCACCGTTAAACTGTCTGTCCCAGCGTTCGCTTGCGACGCGGACATAGCCTTCATCGGTGAAGCGTCCCTGTTCATCATAAGCGATGTCGTGACCATAGCGTTCATAGTCGATGTAGGCTGCCAGAGGACCGAGATCCTTTTCGGAGTAGATACCGGCTTCGTTGGCATAGTAATAGCCGAGGTCATATTCGTCGTTGATACCGGGCATGATGTCGTAGCAGTCCAGATTGAACGTCAGGTT
>OJOR01000287.1_pt1 | contig 15148 bp, 9 predicted proteins | sample 1598251 | NCBI WGS metagenome assembly OJOR01 (sample SAMN03922467, study PRJEB24848) | human gut metagenome | isolation source: stool sample | host: Homo sapiens | place: Germany | collected 2010-11 | reverse complement strand
CTTATCAAACAAATCAAGGCACAGGAAAACCTCTCCTGTGCCTTTTTTATGCGCAAAAAAGGACGGCTCTCATAAGAAATCCGTCCTTAATGTTATCTGAAATATTACTTTGTAACAAGTGCCAGAGTATCTCTTGCAATGAGAAGCTCTTCGTTTGTTGGGATAACGTAAACCTTTGTCTTAGAATCGTCAGTGGAGATCTCCTTGAGTATTCCACGGCAGAGGTTTTTCTCAGCGTCAATGTGGATACCGAGGATATCGAGATTTGAGCAAGCAGCCGCTCTTACCTCAGGTGCGTTCTCACCGATACCGCCTGTGAAGATAACAGCGTCAAGGCCGTTCATTGCAGCAGCGTATGAACCGATGAACTTCTTGATCTGATAAGCAAATATTTCGCTTACGATAAGAGCTCTCTCATTGCCCTCACTTGCAGCAGCCTGAATATCTCTGTTGTCAGAGCCGATACCTGACAGACCAAGGAAGCCTGACTTCTTGTTCATGTATTCTGTCATCTGGTCAGGTGTAAAGCCCATTTTCTTCTCAACATAGTCAACAGCAGAAGGGTCAACAGAACCGCAGCGTGTTCCCATTACAAGACCGTCAAGAGGAGTGAAGCCCATTGATGTGTCAACAGACTTGCCGCCGTTGATAGCTGTGATAGATGAGCCGTTGCCAAGGTGGCATGAAACTATCTTAAGCTCCTCGATAGGCTTGCCCATTACTCTTGCAAGCTCGCCTGAAACAAATCTGTGTGATGTTCCGTGGAAGCCGTATTTTCTTACATGAAGATCAGTGTAGCACTCGTATGGCAGACCGTAGAGATAAGCCTTTCTTGGCATTGTTGAGTGGAAAGCAGTGTCGAATACGACTACCTGTGGTGTGCCTGCTGGGATAACTGCCTTGCAGGCTCTCAGTGCAAGAGCGTGTGGGTGGTTATGTACAGGTGCAAGCTCAGCCAGTGAGTCGATCTGGTCGATAACTTCGTCTGTTACAAGGCAGGTCTCCTTGAATATCTCAGCACCCTGAACTATTCTGTGACCAACGGCTGATATCTCAGACATAGAGTCGATGACCTTTGTTTCGCCTGATGTGAGTACCTCAACGAGCTTTTCAAAAGCCTCTGTGTGAGTAGGGAAATTGCAATCCTCCTCGATGTGTCTGCCGTCGCCTGTCTTTGCGCTCACATGGCCGTCGATACCGATACGGTCGCAGTTGCCCTTTGCGATAACAGACTCGTCCTTCATATCCAGAAGCTGATATTTAAGTGATGATGAACCTGCGTTTACAACTAAGATTTTCATTGGAAAAAATCTCCTCCCGATTATAATATGTCAGATAACGGGCTTGACTTTAAGCCCATAATATCATATACTTATAGTATATCAATATTAATGATAAATTTCAAGAGCTTTTTTCATAAATATACATATTGCACAATTTTTTTACTAGGGCTTAACATATTAGTATCATAATTCGCAGTAAGCTTTTGAAAGACGGAATAAAATATGCATAGGGTAGAAAGAGGAGTAAAAAATGAAAATTGCGGGAATAGTTGCGGAATATAATCCGTTCCATAACGGACACAAATATCAGATACAAGCCACAAGACAGGCTGGCGCAGAGGGTATCGTCGCAGTAATGAGCGGTGATTGCGTGCAGCGTGGTTCAGCGGCTGTTTTTTCAAAATATGACAGAGCACAGGCTGCTATAAGAAACGGTGCAGACCTTGTTATAGAATTGCCATGCCCGTTCTCATGCTCAAACAGTGAGGTCTTTGCAAGAAGTGCAGTAATGCTTCTTGCAGGTCTTGGGGAGAATGTGGTAACGACCTTGTCTTTCGGCTGTGAAAGCGGTGATAAAAACGCTCTTGAACAGGCAGCGGAGATATCCGCAATGCTTGAAAACTCACAGCAGGTCAGAGAGCTTTTATCTCAGGGAAAGACCTACCCGCAGGCTATGTATGAAGCCTCCATAGGTCTTTATGGCAGAACCGCCGAGGAGATATTCTCTACCCCAAATAACGTTCTTGCAGTGGAGTATATAAAGGCGGCAAAGCGTATAGCCCCATGGCTAGTGCCTTATGCCGTAAAGCGTGAAGCTGTCGCACATGATTCTCAAGCAGAGTCTGGTAATTTCGCTTCGGCTTCTCATATAAGAGAGCTTATAAAAGAGGGCGGTGAGTGGCAGAAATTTGTTCCATATGATTTTGAGGGCTGTAAGCCGTCCTTTACCCGGCAGGCAGGCAGAGAAATGCTTTTCAAGCTTTGTACTGCTTCAAGAGAAGATTTTCTTGCCCTCCCTGACTGCGACGAACACCTTGCCAACAGATTTATGTCTGTCGTAAGCTCCTGCCCTGAAACTATGGATATCTTTGAACAGCGTATAAAGTCAAAGAATATCACCATGGCAAGAGTAAGAAGAATGGTCCTGCACCTTGTTCTCGGCATCAGAAAGGACGATATCAGACAAGTGCCATACGGCAGGATACTTGCCTTTAACCGCACAGGCACACGCATACTTGCGCAGGCTGAGAACAGAACTCTGGAGTATGATACCTCGCTGAAAAAGCTTGAGGATATCTCCGACTATGCAAAGCGTGTTGCTTTCCTTGAAAAGAACGCAGTAAGGCTTAGAGAAACAGCGGCATATGGCAGATGCGTTTCAAACGAGTATACAAGAAAGATAACCATAACCTGAGATAAACAGGAGGGCGGAAAATGAGAAGAATGAAAGGTGCGGCAGGGCTTTTGACAGCTTTGCTCTTGGCTTTTCAGCTTTCGGCGCAGACTTTTGCACTTGCCAGCGAGGATAACGGCATAAAAGTCGTTCCCGTAAACTTTACCCATAACGGCTATAGCTATGAGATAGAGGGCGTGGCCAAAAGCACAGACGGTGACTATCGGATAAAGTCCCCTGCAAGACTAGCCGCCCGAAAGCTCCCGTCCACCTATGACCCAAGAAGCTCAGGAGAGATCACAACAGTAAAAGATCAGGCTTCAACAGGTGCTTGCTGGGCATTCTCAGCCCTTGCCTGCGCAGAGCAGGATCTTATCAAAAAGGGGCTTGAAAACCCCTCCGCAGAATTTTCCGTGCCTGCCTTGGTGCTGTCCTCAAATTCAGGCACAGCCACAGGTAAAGACGATTTTTCATCAGGGGGAAACTGGCTCTTCGCGGCTTCCGCCCTTGCAAATGGTCAGGGACTATGCTATGAGGATTACGAGCCGTTTTTAGAATCCGGCACAGAGAATATGATAGTTTCCGAAAATAAGAAAAGCGTCAGCGAATACAGGCTGAATTATGTCATGGAGCTTTCAAGCACCACGCAGGTGAAGCGTAAAATAATGGAGCTTGGAGCAGTTTCCGCAAGCTATTTTGCAGGAAATGGCTATATGAATCATAACAATACTGCCTACTATGATCCCGACGCCTCAAAAAACACTATCATAAATCATTCCGTCACAGTTGTGGGCTGGGACGATAACTACAGTAAGGATAATTTTAGATATAAACCTGCCAATAACGGCGCATGGCTTGTGAAAGGCTCGTGGGGCGCAGATCAGGACAATGACGGCTTTTATTGGGTGTCCTATGATGAAGCAGAGTTCGGACAGTTTTGCTGCTATGACTTTGAAGAAAGCTGTGATAATACATATCACTACAGCAAAATGACAGGCTATGTTGTGAATGCCAGCAATGACGGTTCTGTTTACGGTGCAAATGTTTTCACCGCTAAAGCCGATGAAAAGCTTGATAAAGCAGGCTTTATGTATGTGGGCAAAACGGGCAGTGCGGATTACACCCTAAGCGTCTATACCGACGTTTCCGACAGCGACCCTATAGGCGTCCTTGAAACGCAGATAAGCGGCTCAGTGTCCGCAAACGGCTTTTATACAGTTGACTTTCCCGAGGATATCCTCCTTGAAGAGGGCGAGAAATATTCCATTTCAGTAAAATTCAGCGGCGACAGCGGCAGGGGATATCTCCTTGCAGAAAGCGACCGAACATCAAAGGCGCAGTCAGGGCAAAGCTATGTTTCCCTTAACGGCAAATATTGGTCTGATGTTGGAGCGGACAAGACCGACTCCATAGGAAGCCTTTTTATCTATGCTTATACTGACGATACTGCAAAGCCCGATAAAAGTTCACTTGAAAGCACCCTTGCAAAGTACGGCACCCTTGCAGGCTGTGAAAGGGAAGCAAACAATGCCCGAAAGGTGCTTGCAGACGAGAACGCTTCTAAAAATGATATCTCAAACGCACAAAAGCTCCTTATCTCCGCCGCAGAAGAACAGGACGAAGCCCTTGTTATAACCACAGAAGCCCAGTGGGAAAGCTTTGCAAAGCGTGTCAGCAGTGGCGAAAGCTTCGAGGGCAAGCTAGTCACCCTTGAAGCTGACCTTGACTTTGACGGAAAAACTATCTCACCCGTAGGCGATTCTGAAAACCCATTCATGGGCTATTTTGACGGCAACGGACACCTTATAAAAAACGCAGTCATCATGTCCAATGAGTATTCAGGGCTTTTCGCATACATAAAAAACGGTGCAGAGATAAATAACATTTCCCTGAAAAACTGTATAGTGAAAGGCGATTACGCAGGTGGAATAGTGGGCTTTTATCAAGGAACAGCCATAAAAGCCTGCACCTTTGACGGCACAGTGTCAGGAGAAGTCTATTCAGGTGGCGTCATAGGAAGACAATCCTGCGGTATCATAACAGAGTGTTCTTCAAACCTCAGGGAAAACAGCTCCGCCATTACAAATGCCTTTATAGGAGGCAGGGATATTGCCGTTTCCGTTGTGAACGCATACGGCTGTTACAGCAATGACAGCGACAGCCTGGTTTCAAGCCTTTCTGCAAAAAATGCACTTTCTCAAGGGGCATATGCAATGAACACCTACGGGGAAAAGTTCAGAGACAGCGCAAAGTGGACAATGGACGGCACTCTCGTGTGCCAGACCTCATATAGCGAGCAGGCTTCCCATAAGATAACATTCTCCGCCGTGGCACAGACCATAGAAGTCTGCACCGACTATGCAGGCAAAGCCGTGTTCCCGAATGTGAACGTTCAGCAGGGCTACACCCTCGGCTGGTATCGTAAAGGCGAACCTGTGAACAGCAACACAGTTTTCACAGAAAACACCACAGTTTCCGCAAAAGTCACCCCAAGTGACAAAGCAAAGATAGATTATATCCTTAACGGTGGCGAAAACAGCCCCCTCAACCCTGATGAGCTTGGTGAGGGCGAAAGCATACAGCTTTCCGCCCCCACAAAAGAGGGCGCACAGTTCATAGGCTGGTATGCCGACTCACAGCTTGAGAGCGAGCCTATAACGTCCGTGAGCTTTTCAGACGGCTCAAAGACCCTTTATGCAGGCTGGAAAGCCAATACCTGCAATGTCGATTTCACCGATATAAACGGCACAGTTTTGTCATCTCAGACCATAGAATACGGCAAAAGTGCCGATCCGCCCAAAGCACCGACCATAAAAGGCAAACGCTTTACAGGCTGGGATAAAGACTTTTCAAAAGTCACAGCCCATATGACAGTGCAGGCGGTCTATACCGACAGAAAGCTTATAAAAGACTGCGAGATATCAGGCTTTAAAACACATATGACATTCACAGGCTATGAGCTTGCTCAAAGCAGTATAACGCTTTCCTATGGCGATACCACTTTGACAAATAATAAAGACTATACCATTGAATATGCCGATAATATAGCCGCAGGCAAGGGCAAAATGATAATAACAGGCATTGGCGGATACAGTGGCACTATAGCCAAAGCATTCGACATTCTTCCAAAATCAGCTCACTTGACAAGCGTCTATTATGTTGATACGCTCTCCTACACAGGCAAGCCTATAAGACCTGACGTTATGGTAACAGACGGAGGAAAATTTCTTCTTCCTGAACATGATTATACTGTTTCCTATAGCTCAAATACAAAAATAGGCGTTGGAAAAATGATCATAAGCTTCATGGGCAACTATCAGGGTACGATAACAAAAACTTTTACCATTTATCCTGCAAAACAGGAGATACAATCTCTGCAAACAAGATATAAAGGCTTTTTTATCGACTTTGCTCAGAAAGGCTCAGCCACAGGATATGAACTGCAGTACAGTACACGCTCTGACTTCGCAGGTGCAAAAACCTTGATCATATCCTCAAACAAAACGGATAAAAAGACAGTTTCAAACCTGACAGCAGGGAAGAAATATTATGTAAGAGTGCGTTCGTATACAATAGTCAGCGGCAAGCGTTATAACGGCGCATGGTCTGATACAAAGAGCGTGACCACCGCAAAATATGATATTGCCAAAGCTAAGGTCGCAGGCATAAAAAACAAGTCTTTCACAGGCAGGAACATCACCCAAAGCATAACGGTCACATATTCGGGCAAGACCCTTAAAAACGGCACAGACTATACAGTGAAATATTCCTCCAACAAGAATATAGGCACAGCTAAGGTAACAATAACAGGAAAAGGCTCGTATGGCGGGGTGATAACAAAGTCTTTTATAATAAACCCTGCAAAGCAGACCATACAAAAGCTCATGCCGGTGAAAAAAGGCTTTTATATAGACTATGCACAGAAGGGCTCTGCTACAGGCTATGTGATATCCTATGCTGAAAATATATCTTTCAGCGGTGCAAAGACAGTTAAGGTGACCTCAAATAAGACCGACAAAAAGACTATAACAAATCTTAAAAGCCAAAAGACATATTTCGTCCGTGTGAGAAGCTATACAGCCACAGGTGGCAAGACCTATTTCGGACAGTGGTCTGATATAGCCAAAGTTTATACCAAATAATTATCCATGTTATCGGGAGGGATAGCAATGACCACAAAAACAAAGCTTGTAAAAAGAATATTCTCATCGCTCTTGACAGCCGCACTTGCAGTTCCAATGACGGCTCTCACTGCCCATGCAACAGGGGAGGCTTTCTTCTATCCGCCTAAAAACCCCGTCATGACCGATCAGCAGTTTGAAGTTTCCGTGACATTTTCTGCAGATTCAGAGATAGGAAGCGTCCAGGCAAATATCGCCTATGACGATTCCGTTATAGAATTTGTGTCAAGCGACAACGCCTCAGGCGGCGGAGGAGTTCTTACAGTAAACGGATTTCCTGATACCCCCTCCTCAGAAGTGGATTTCAGTTTTACGTTCAAAGGTCTGTCAGCAGGAAATGCAAATATAAGCCTGCAAAGCTGTCAGATATATTCCCCTGATTCAGAGCTTATCGGCTCGCCTACCGCCTATTGTGTCATAACAGTTGGAAGCGATAAGGTGGAAACCAAGACTGAAACAGAAACCACGACCACCACCGAAAAGACCACCACCACCACTACCACTAAGACCGCACCTTCAAACGGCATACCCGATAAAGGCGTTCTTACAGCCCTGACAGTGGATAACGGCGAGCTTTCTCCTGCCTTTGCCTATAATGTCTATAACTATACAGTGAATGTTGACAATTCCGTTACCAATGTTGAGATAGAGGGAACAACAGCAAGCCCCTCTGATTATATATGGTATACAGGCACAAGCGAGTGTCAGGTGGGCGAAAATGTACGAACCATAACCGTCACAGACGTTGACGGCAATGCCGCCACCTATACTGTCACCATAATAAGAGCCGCAGGCGGAGATGAACAGCAGGCCAAGACCGTCCAAAAGAAAGACAGCTCCGATACTTCATCTGCCGTGTCCAAAAACGCAAATGTTATGGACCAGTATAAAAAGATGCTCAATACCGCCCTTGCTATCGTCCTTATTGTCCTTGTTATTGCACTTGTCGTAATAATTATCTGGATAAGAGGAAAGATCAAAGGCGGCAAAAAGGATAAATAAGTTCTGTGTAAAGAGATGATAAACAGCCAAAAGTGGCGTATCAACGTGCTTTTGGCTGCTTGTGACAGCATTTTTCACTCTGCTTACACGAATACACATTTTTTTTACAAAAATCACACAAAAACAAGTATAATTTCGACACCTGCCAGAGTATAATGTAAACATGCTGATGGTGATTCAGTTTAGAGAGTGGCTCCAATAGGGGCTGCTTTTTTTATGCTCCAAAAACTTTTTTCATGAATTCTTCTGTGGAGATGATCCCGCTGCGATTGTATCTGTAAAGACCAAAAAGGCAGTGTTCATCTTCTTTTTTTATTATATTGATTTTTTCCTCTACTCCAAGACTAGCCTCAAAACCCATGTTCTTTACGAGACGACTTGCACTTTCGCAGGTTATGCCGAAAGGATAGGTGTAAACGTTTGGCTGAAAGCCACAGTGTTCATCGCAAAGCGTTTGAAGCTTCGTGGTGTCGTTAAGAAATACCTTTCGGTAATCCTCGTAGCTTTCCCCCTCCAGCTGACCGACTCCACGCCTGCCCTCAAGATTGTGCATATCGTAAGAGTGATTGCATATCTCCACATGACCGCTGTCACGAAGCACCGAAACGTCCTGCCAGTCAAGATAAGAGTAAGCAGGATCAGGCTCAGCCTCCTCGCAGGCAGCGTCAGTGTAAGCCCCCACAATAGATACAGTGGCTTTCATATCGTATTTTTCAAGAAGCGGCAGAAGATATTCTCTGTAGTTGTAAGTGCCGTCATCAAAGGACAGTATGATAGGCTTCTCAGGCAGTTCGCCCCCACGCTTCACATATCTTATAACGTCATTTACAAAAACAGTAGTGTAGCCGTTCTGCTTCAGATAAAGCAGATCCTTTTCAAGCTCGATAGGCGTTATGACATACTCACCGCTGCGATCTTCGTTTTTTACGATGCTGTGATACATTATGATCGGAAGCTTTATCCCATCTGTTTTTTCTTCTTTTGCAAAGGTCGGCATAACAGCCACCGCCGCCAGCATAGAAAGTATAGCTATAACGCAAAGCATCACCCTTTTTCTTATCCTTAGACTTATGTACATATTTTATTTACCCCCTTTTTACCTATTTTTATTCACCTGCATATAATTAATTGCATCATAAATTCACAAAAAATATGCTTGTGGTACTTGAAATAATTGTGCAATTATGATATAATAAACACGTAATATCGCAGTGTTGTGTGCTGCGTTAAAAACAAGTTCATAAGGGGGAACTTTATATGAAAACGTTGCGTTCAAAGCTGCTTTTGGCAATGCTTTCAATCGCACTTATCATCACGGTGCTGCTCAGCTTGGTTTCCGTGTATTTTATAAACGTTTCTGCAAAGGATACGCTCAAAAGCACCGCTGAACCACTGGCTGTTCAGGCGGCTAAGAATTTTGACTCGACGATCAGCTCTTATACGAATAATATAGTTTCGACCGTAAAGTCTGATTCTTTTTTAGGGGCAAAAACTGACGCTGACAGACTAAAGGCGGTAAAAAGTGGCTTTGCAGACAACACAGGCTTCTATCTGAATTTTACAGTTTATGACGGCAATGGCATTGTGCTTGCAACAGATAATGAAATGGTATCGTCATCAGTTGAAAAGGAGCACATCATAAGCGCTTGCGAAAGAAGCTCGGCCTATATAACCGATATATATACCTTTGGCGGTAAGAATTATTTTTCTATACTTGCTTCAACAAAGTCTGGCAACACAGAACAAAAAGTCGCTTGTATTACCATTCAGAGCGATATGCTTATCAATGCTCTTAATGAATATACCTTCGGAAAATCCGGCTATGTTTATCTTGTTGGTAAAGACGGAGAGATCCTTCTTCATAAGGATACAGATCAGATAGGTAAAAATGCCCTTAAGATCGGTAAGAAAGATGAAGAATATACGGAAGTGACAAATGCCGTTGAGAAAATACTTGCAAATAATAGCGGTACAACAGAGTATAAATTTAAGGATAACAATTATATCGTGGGCTATTATGGTTCGTCATATTTTGACGGTACTGTTGTCATGGTTACAAATGTTGCCGACTTCACCACTGCAAGCTCCAGCGCACTTACTAATATCATTGTAATGGGCGTTGTGCTTATGTGCCTGACGGTGCTGTTCTCTCTGCTTTTTGCAAAGAGGATAACAAAGCCTATCATTTCTACCACAAACAGACTTCGTTCTCTCGCACAGGGTAACCTTACCGATCCTGTTGACGTGTGGTATTCAAAGGACGAGCTTGGCGTCCTTTCAAACTCTCTGGAAGAAACTATCGTCTGCCTCAGACAGTATATCAACCTTATCACAGTGGCTCTTACCCAGATATCCGAGGGTAACCTTTGCCACAGAATGGAAGGTACTTTCAAGGGCGACTTCTATAAGATAAAGAGTACGTTTAACGAGATACTCGACTCTCTGTCTGATACCTTTGCTTCTATCAATATGTCAGCTGAGCAGGTGAACTCAGGAGCGGTTCAGGTGTCAAATATCGCACAGTCTGTATCACAGGGTTCTACACAGCAGGCTTCTGCGATCGAGGAGCTTTCCGCTACTCTCAGCGATGTTTCAAAGCAGATAACTCAGAACTCTGAGGACTCTAAGAACGCTTATAATATCGTACTTAAAAATACCGAAGCCGTTGACAACTGCAACAGCGATATGGGCAACATGGTAAATGCCATGAATGCTATCCATACTGCTTCCGATGAGATCTCAAAGATAATCAAGGTCATTGACGAGATCGCATTCCAAACAAATATCCTTGCCCTTAACGCCGCCGTAGAGGCCGCAAGAGAGGGTTCAAAGGGCTTTGGCGTGGTAGCAGACGAGGTAAGACGTCTGGCATCAAGATCAGCCGAAGCCGCAAAGCAGACCGCTTCACTTATCGAAAACCAGTCTGCCGCCGTTTCAAAGGGCTCTAAGATAGCCGAAGAAACCGCTGATTCACTGAACAATATCGTAAGTAATTCAAATACTATGAGGGATCTCGTAAAGAACATTTCAGACGCTTCTGAGGCACAGGCGGAAGCGATCGTTCAGGTAAATACGGGAGTAGACCAGATATCAGCCGTTGTATCAGCCAATACCTCGACTGCAGTCGGTTCAGCTTCCGCAAGCGAAGAGCTTTCAAGCCAGTCGCTCATACTAAAGAATATGATAGCACGTTTCAAACTTAGCGAGAACAGTGAAAAGGATAAGAAAGAGCATCAGACTTCAAGATTCACATATATTGATGATGAGCCGGAAAGCGAAGCTACCCCTGAGGAAACTCAGCAGGATATCACTCCTTCCGACGAAGCCGATATAGAAGATTTCAGCACAAGCGATAAGTATTGATATCGTTGATAATGATAGAATTTCATTGAAAGGACTTGGTAAAATGAAGAAAAGAATAGGCATACTCACAAGCGGAGGAGATTGTCCGGGACTTAACGCAACTATCAGAGGCGTTGCAAAGGCTTGCTATGAAAAGTTCGGCGAAGACGTCCAGATAATCGGCATAGAGGACGGCTATTATGGGCTTATCAATAATATGTGCAAGGAAATGAAGCAGTCTGATTTTTCTGGTATCCTTACCACAGGCGGAACTATTTTCGGCACAAAGAGAACGCCTTTCAAGAAAATGCAGGTCATCGAAGAAGATAACGTGGATAAAGTAAAGGCTATGAAAGAAACCTATAAAAAGCAGAAGCTCGATTGCCTGCTCACCTTGGGCGGCAACGGCACTCATAAGACCGCTAACCTCCTTTCAACCGAGGGACTTAACGTTATCGGACTGCCAAAAACTATAGACAACGATATCTGGGGCACAAGCGTGACATTCGGTTTCCATACCGCAGTGGATACCGCCACAGACGTTATCGACAGGCTTCATTCTACTGCCAATTCCCACGGAAGAATACTCGTTGCAGAAATAATGGGCAATAAAGCCGGCTGGCTCACCCTCTATTCAGGTATCGCAGGCGGTGCAGATATGATAGTCATTCCTGAAATACCATATGATATCGAAAAGCTTGCCGCTGCCTGCGAAAAGAGAGAATCAAAGGGATTTTCTATCCTCGCTGTAGCTGAGGGTGCTTTTGATAAAGAAGAGGCAAAGCTTAAAAAGAAGGAAAGAGCAAGACTCCGTGCAGAGCAGGGCCTTACAACTGCTACCCCTAGAATTGCAAAGCAGATCGAAGAGCTTACAGGCAGAGAAACAAGAGTTTGCGTTCCTGGTCATATGCTCAGAGGCGGCAGCCCGTCAGCCTATGACAGAGTGCTTGCCACAAAGTTCGGCGTCCATGCCGCAGAGCTTATCGCAGCCGATAAATACGGCTATGCAGTGGCAATGATAAATGAAGTTGTGTCAGAAAACCCACTTTCAGAAGTTGCAGGCAAAACAAAGTTTGTCCCTGCCGACCACCAGCTCGTCAAGACCGCAAAGGCTCTGGGCGTCGCTTTCGGTGACTGATAAGTGCAAAACAAAAGCGGCGCAGCCTAAACTGTACCGCTTTTTATGTTTGTTTCCGTAGCGGCGATCTGAGGTCGCCCACCTGATCTCCGACAAATCATATGCTTGCCACAAAACCTATAACATAAGAAAAGCTCCGCCTTTCCTGCGGAGCTTTTCTTGTATCTATCTTAGCCAATAAGCCAATCATACATTTCCTGATATTTGTTAGCAGAAGCCTGCCATGAGAAATCCTGTGCCATTGCAGATTTGATAAGTCCGTTCCATTCGTCACGTCTGTCATCAAATATGTACTTTGCGAACATAACAGTGTTGTACATCTCGTGTGCATTGTAGTTTGCAAAGCTGAAACCAGTGCCGGTCCTCTCAAACTGATTGAACGGCTGAACAGTATCTCTCAAACCGCCAGTTTCACGAACGATAGGCAGCGTGCCGTAACGCAGTGACATAAGCTGTGAAAGTCCGCATGGCTCGAAAAGGGACGGCATAAGGAATGCGTCAGCGGAAGCGTAAATGCGGTGGCTCATTTCCTCGCTGTAGTAAATGTTAGCGGAAACCCTGTCAGGATACTTGCCTGCAAACCAGCGGAACATATCCTCATACTTCTGCTCGCCCGTGCCAAGCACAACGAACTGTATGCCCTGTTCGCACATTCTTTCCATCATGTATGCAATAAGGTCAAAGCCCTTCTGATCTGTCAAACGGCTAACAATGCCTATCATAAAGCGATTGTCGTCCTGCGCAAGACCAAGCTCAGCCTGAATTGCTCTCTTGTTGTGTATCTTCTTCTCAAGCACGTTGTCATAATTGTATCTTACAACAATGTTCTTGTCCGTGTCAGGGTTGTAATCAACGTAGTCGATACCATTTACGATACCACGAAGATCGTTAGCCCTTGCCCTCATAAGTCCGTCAAGACCCTCACCGTAGAACTGAGTCTTTATCTCCTCTGCGTATGTGTTGCTGACAGTTGTGATAGCGTCAGCATAAACAAGACCGCCCTTGAGCATATTTCCGTCAACGCCCGTTCTCAGCTTGTCGATAGTGAAGTAGTAGTCAGACAGACCGGATATCCTCTTGAACTGCTCAACTCCGTCATTTCCCTGGAATTTCAGATTGTGTATAGTCATAACGGTCTTTATGCCGCGGAAGAAATCTCCCCCTGCAAAGCTGTCATGAAGATATACAGGTATAAGACCCGTCTGCCAGTCGTGACAGTGTATAACATCAGGACGGAAATCAAGAAGCGGCAGAGCAGAAAGCACAGCTCTGTCAAAGTACATGAACTTTTCTATATCCCAGTGATGCTCAGTGTAAGGCTTGTCACCGGTGAAATAATGTTCGTTGTCGATAAAATAGAACGTAACGCCATCATAAACGCATTCAAGCACGCCCACATATTGGCTCTGACCTGCAAAGTCCATGTAGAAATGCGTTTTGTACTGCATCATGTCTTTCCATTGCTGTTTCATGCAGGAATATTTAGGAAGAATTACTCTGACATCATAATACCTCTTGTCAAAGCACTTAGGCAGAGAGCCAACAACGTCAGCAAGACCGCCTGTCTTGATAAACGGAACACACTCCGAAGAAGCGAACAAAACTTTTTTCATATTCAAGTTATCCTTTCCAACTTAATTCTTGAATTTTCAGGGCAATAATTATCGCTATTGCCAATGTGTACATAACAATTATAACACTTTTTGTTGAAAACGTCAAGAGCAAAACCTCGTTTGCACCATAAAAGCGTGTAGTGCTACAATAGATATTGGACAAAATTAAGAAAAAAGAAAAGAGAGATAGACAAAAATCTGATAAAATAAAGTTACCACACCAAATTCAAATCAGAAAGGAAGCCTATCTCTCATGAATAGTATAACACAAGATATGAAGTTTCGTCAATCCTTAATGAATTACGCAAAGAAATATGGAGTGAGCCGAGCGAGCAGAAAATACAATAAATCACGTTCATATATATATTTCTGGCTGAAACGCTGGGACGGAAGTGTGGAGTCCCTTGCAGTTAAATCACGCCGACCGCATCATCATCCCAATGAGCATACCAAGGAAGAAATAGATCTTATCAAAAGGTATCACAAACGGAACCCGACACTTGAGCTTCCCGAACTATGGCATCGTCTCAGGAAACAAGGGTATACACGCTGTCTTGAAAGTCTTTACAGGGTTATGAAAAAACTAGGAATGCTTCCGAAAAAGCCGAAGAAAGCGACGTATAAACCAAAGCCATACGAGCAGATGACATACCCCGGAGAACGTGTTCAGGTGGACGTAAAGGTAGTTCCGAGAAAGTGTATAGCTGACCCAGAGATGAAGCTGTACCAATACACGGCGATCGATGAGTATACCAGGATAAGATTTTTATACGGATATGAGGAGCAAAGCACCTATTCTTCAGCAGACTTTGTAAAAAGGCTGGTGAAATGGTACAAACGCAGAGGAATAACGGTGAAATGTATTCAGACCGACAATGGATTTGAATTTACTAACCGCTTTTCGCCAAGCAAAAGAGACAAGAAAACGCTGTTTGAGAATACGCTCTCACAACTTGGCATTGAACACAAACTCATTCGTCCATATACGCCTAGGCACAATGGCAAAGTAGAGCGCAGTCACCGGGAAGATCACAACAAATTCTATTCGTGCCATAGGTTTTATTCCTGCGACGACTTAAACGTGCAGCTAGCTGCACGTTTAAGTCGAACAAACAACCGTCCTATGCGTCCCCTCAAATGGTTTTCGCCTATCGAATTTCTTAATAATAGTGTCCAATATGATTGACAAACCTACA
>OJOR01000241.1_pt1 | contig 18311 bp, 9 predicted proteins | sample 1598251 | NCBI WGS metagenome assembly OJOR01 (sample SAMN03922467, study PRJEB24848) | human gut metagenome | isolation source: stool sample | host: Homo sapiens | place: Germany | collected 2010-11 | reverse complement strand
AAATCTTACGTGAGTCACGTAGTGAGTTGTTAAAGCCCCTTTTGTTTATTGCCGAATTTTGTCGCAGAAACAAAAAGAAAGGACTGAACATGAAAGTGATAACAATGGAAAGTTCCGCCTACAAGGAGATGATGGCGCAGATTGCGAACATCGCAGGGTACATCCGCGAGGCAAGGGACGAGAAGAAACGGAAGCGGGAAACCGAAGACAAGCTGCTTGACACGGCACAGGCGGCGAAGATGCTCAACGTGAGCAAGCGCACCATGCAGCGTATGCGCACCGACCACCGTATCGAGTATGTGGTGGTACGCGGAAGCTGCCGCTACCGCCTTTCCGAGATACTGCGGCTATTGGAGGACAACACAGTAAGGAACGAGGAAGGGACAATAGACACCCTGTTCCACAACCACACGCTGCGCACGGGCGGCAAACCAAAAGGAAGGAGGACATAGGTCATGGAACTGCTCACACGAAACAACTTCGAGGGCTGGATGCAGAAGCTGATGGAACGGCTCGACCGTCAGGACGAACTGCTGCTGGCGATGAAGGCTGAGGGGAAACAGCCCACTATCACGGAAAGCATCCGCCTTTTCGACAATCAGGATTTGTGCATGTTGCTCCAGATAAGCAAACGCACCCTCCAACGCTACCGCAGCGTAGGCGCATTGCCCTACAAGACGCTGGGCAAGAAGACCTATTACAGCGAGGAGGACGTGCTGACATTCCTTTCCAACCATATCAAGGACTTCAAAAAGGAAGATATAGCCTTCTACAAGGCTCGTATCCATAATTTCTTTCATAAATAACCCATTAAAACATTTTTCAGATGGCAAAGAAAAAAGACGAAAAGGACGTGCTGGTAGTCCGTGACGAGAAGACAGGCGAGATCAGCGTGGTAGCCGGGCTGAACGCGGACGGCACACCCAAGCGCACCCCCGCAAAAGCGGAGAACGCGCAGAGTTTCCTGCAATTCGACCGACATGGCGACGTGCTGGACAACTTCTTCAAGAACTTCTTCCGGCAGTGCAAGGAACCCAGCCGCTTCGGTTTCTACCGCATCGCGGCAGACCAAGCCGAAAATCTTTTGGAGGTGATGAAGCAACTGCTGAAAGACCCCGAAGCGAACAAGGAGCTGCTCGCCCCTCACAAGGTGGACACCTCCGACTATGAGAAGAAGGTGCAGGAAGAGATGGCAGCACAACAGACAGAGAAACAAGAACCTCAAAAACAGGAGAACATGGAACAACGGAAAGAACAGCAACAGGACAAATCCGAACAGATGCAGGGCAAACGTGGCTACCAGCCCATCGACGAGAGTAAAATCAACTGGCAGGAGCTGGAGGACAGATGGGGCGTAAAGCGGGACAACCTTGAAAAGTCCGGCGACCTTACGAAGATGCTCAACTATGGCAAGTCCGACTTGGTAAAGGTCAAACCGACCTTCGGCGGCGAATCATTCGAGCTGGACGCCCGCCTCTCCTTCAAGAAGGACGGTGAGGGAAACATCAGCCTCGTGCCGCACTTCATCCGCAAGGAGCAGAAGCTGGATGAGTACAAGGAACACAAATTCTCCGACAATGACCGGAAGAACCTCCGCGAAACGGGCAATCTCGGTAGGGTCGTGGACATTGTGGACAGGGAAACGGGCGAGATCATCCCCTCCTACATCAGCATCGACCGCAAGACGAATGAAATCACGGACATTCCGGCAAGCAGGGTGCGCATCCCGGAGCGCATCGGCAAGACGGAAATCACCACGCAGGAGCGGGACATGCTCCGCGCCGGACTGCCCGTACGCGACAAGCTCATCGAGCGCAACGACGGCAGAAAGTTCGTCACCACCCTGCAAGTGAACGTGGAGCAGCGCGGCGTGGAGTTCGTGCCGGGAACCGGCAAGTCGCCCCGTACCGCACAGACACAGGAAACCAAAGGCGACACATCGAAAAGTCAGGCGCAGGGCGGGGAAAATGCCGCACAGACCAAGAAGGAGCAACGCCGCAACACGTGGACGAACGAGGACGGCAGCATCCGCCCCATCAGCAAATGGAGCGGCGTGAGCTTCACCGACCAGCAGAAAGCCGACTATGTGGCGGGTAAAGCCGTGAAGCTGGAGAACGTGACCGACAAGCAGGGCTTCCATGCCACGATGTATATCAAGTTCAACCCGGAGAAGGGACGCCCGTACCGCTACGACACGAACCCTGACAATGCACAGCAGGTTGCTCCGTCCAACGAGAGCCGCACGCAGGTGGCGGTGAACAACGATGGCAAGACCAACGAGGCTACAAAGAATCTGAGAGAGCCGTTGCAGAAAGGTCAGACCAACCCGAAGGACGCCCGCCAGCAACAGCAGCAGGAGAAGCCGCAGAAGAAAACGGGCAAGGGCATGAAAATGTAATCCCGTGTCCGCCACTGAATCCAAAATAAAATCCAAAGTATCAACAAAAAAGAAGAAGACATGAAGACAATCATTGCAGAAAAGCCCTCCGTGGCACGTGAAATCGCCCGCATCGTGGGCGCGACAAAGAGAGAGGAAGGATATTTCGAGGGAGGCGGTTATGCCGTGACATGGGCATTCGGACACCTCGTTCAGCTTGCCATGCCCGACGGCTACGGCGTGCGCGGATTTGTCCGTGACAACCTCCCGATTATTCCCGACACATTCACGCTCGTCCCCCGTCAGGTCAGGACGGAGAAAGGTTACAAGCCCGACAGCGGCGTGGTGTCGCAGATAAAAGTCATCAAAAGACTGTTCGACACAAGCGAACATATCATCGTGGCGACCGATGCCGGACGCGAGGGAGAGCTTATCTTCCGCTACCTCTACCACTATACGGGTTGCACCACTCCTTTCGTGCGTCTGTGGATCAGCTCGCTCACCGACAAGGCTATCCGTGAGGGACTGCGCAACCTCGAAGACGGCAGCAGGTACGACAACCTATACCTCGCCGCCAAAGCGCGGAGCGAATCCGACTGGCTCGTGGGCATCAACGGCACACAGGCGTTATCCATCGCCGCCGGACACGGCACGTATTCCGTGGGGCGGGTGCAGACACCAACGTTGGCTATGGTATGTGAACGCTACTGGGAGAACCGCCGCTTTACGTCCGAAGCATTCTGGCAGCTCCATATCGCAACGGACGGTTGCGACGGCGAAGTCGTGAAATTCTCATCCTCCGAGAAATGGAAAGAGAAAGAACCGGCGATGGAACTATATAATAAGGTAAAGGCGGCAGGTTGCGCCACTGTCACGAAAGCCGAGCGCAAGGAGAAGACGGAGGAAACTCCCTTGCTCTACGACCTGACCACGCTCCAGAAAGAAGCCAACGCCAAGCACGGCTTCACGGCGGAACAGACGCTTGAAATCGCGCAGAAACTCTACGAAAAGAAGTTGATAACCTATCCGAGAACGGGAAGCCGCTACATCCCCGAAGACGTGTTTGCCGAAATTCCCAAACTGCTCGCTTTCATCGGCACACAGCCCGAATGGAAAGACAAGGTGCGGGCAAAAGCCGCCCCGACACGCCGCAGCGTGGACGACGGCAAGGTGACAGACCACCATGCCCTGCTCGTCACGGGTGAGAAACCGCTCTTCCTCTCCAAAGAGGACAATACCATCTATCAGATGATTGCCGGGCGCATGGTCGAGGCATTCTCTGAGAAATGCGTCAAGGATGTGACCACTGTCACGGCGGAATGTGCCGGAGTGGAGTTTACCGTAAAAGGCAGCGTCGTGAAGCAAACCGGATGGCGTGCCGTCTATGGCGAGGAAAAAGAGGAAATTACCATCCCCGGCTGGCAGGAAGGCGACACGCTGACACCGAAAGGCTCGTCCATTACCGAAGGAAAGACCAAACCCAAGCCGCTGCATACCGAAGCCACCCTGCTCTCGGCAATGGAAACGGCGGGCAAGGAAATTGAGGACGACGCACTGCGGCAGGCGATGAAGGACTGTGGCATCGGTACTCCCGCCACACGCGCCTCCATCATCGAAACGCTTTTCAAGCGCGGTTACATGGAACGCTGCAAGAAGTCGCTTGTTCCCACCGAAAAAGGACTTGCCCTCAATTCCGTCGTCAAGACGATGCGCATCGCCGATGTTGCCATGACGGGCGAATGGGAAAAGGAGCTGGCGCGTATCGAGCGCGGGGAACTGTCCGACGACACCTTCCGCAAGGAGATAGAGGCGTACACACGTGAGATAACCTCCGAACTGATCTCGTGCGACAAGCTCTTCGGCAGCCGTGACTCCGGCTGCGCGTGTCCCAAGTGTGGCACGGGCAGGATGCGGTTCTACGGCAAGGTGGTACGCTGCGACAACACGGAGTGCGGACTGCCCGTGTTCCGGCAGAAAGCGGGACGCACCCTGTCCGACGATGAAATCAAAGACCTGCTCACCGAAGGGCATACCAAGCTGCTCAAAGGGTTCAAGAGCAAACAGGGCAAGAGTTTCGATGCTGTTGTCGCCTTTGACGGGGAATATAACACGACTTTTGTGTTCCCGGAGGCTAAAAAGGACAAGAAATTTTCAGGACGGAAGAAATAGTATTAACTTTGCCACTTGTTCAGAGTAATGAATTGTTCTTCGATACCGGATTACACTCATACTTTGGATTTAGTGGTGGCACTCGGAGGGATACCGAGTGCCTTTTTCTTCCTTTTTCCAACCGATTATCCCGTTAATTATCAATCCGCTAAATCCAAAGTAATGAACAACAAGAAGAAAAACGAGGGTCAGACCGACTTTTCCTATTACGGTCTGTACCTGCTGGACTATCTCCGCACGAACAAGTTTGAACAGGCTGACGACACCGCTTTCATACGGGAACGGGCCGACCGTGCCGCCGAAACGTATGAGAGGGCACGGCTTGAAGGCTATCCCGCCGATGGTGCGCAGGAACTGGCGATGGACACGCTGCTGCGCGGGCTGCATTATTCCCGTTACGCCATCCTCCGCGAAGTCGTGGAAAACGAGTTTGCCGATGAAGTGCCGGAAGAGAAGCGTGAAGCCTTTGTCCTGAAACTGCTGCCGCTTGTCGGCAACGTGTTCTCCGTCTATGACCTCTCGGATGACAATTTCGCCCTGTCTTCCGATTACGACCTGCTCTACACGGAGCTGACGGGAGCAACCGTCCTTTACTTAGACGAATATGGCGTTTAACCGCAAACAGAAACTGCGGGACAACATCGAGGCGATACGGACGGCATTCATCCTTGACAGGGAAAATAGGACAGCGACAACCGAAGAGCGTGCCATACTTCAAAGGTACTGCGGTTTCGGCGGTCTGAAATGTATCCTCAACCCTGCAAAGGAACTGACGGATGCCGTCCGGTGGGCGAAATCCGACCTCGAACTGTTCGCCCCGACGGTGGAGCTGCACAGGCTTATCCGTGAGAACAGCAAGGACGAAACAGAGTACAAGCGGTTTGTGGATTCGCTGAAAGCGTCCGTGCTGACCGCTTTCTACACCCCCAAAGAGATAACCGACACCATCGCGGACGTGCTGGCAGATTACAGCGTCCGCCCCGCCCGTATGCTCGAACCGTCGGCAGGTGTCGGCGTGTTCGTGGATTCCATGCTGCGGCACAGCCCCAATGCGGATGTGATGGCTTTCGAGAAGGATCTGCTCACGGGTACAATCTTGAGGCATCTCTATCCCGACCAGAAAATGCGCACCTGCGGTTTTGAGAAAATCGAAAGACCGTTCAACAATTATTTCGACTTGGCGGTGTCCAACATTCCGTTCGGTGACATTGCCGTGTTCGACGCGGAGTTTCAGCGGAGCGACTCTTTCGGCAGACGCTCCGCCCAGAAAACCATCCACAACTATTTCTTTCTCAAAGGACTGGATGCCGTGCGTGACGGCGGTATCGTGGCGTTCATCACCTCGCAAGGGGTATTGAATAGCACCAAGACCTCCGTGCGTAACGAGCTGTTCAGTCAGGCCAATCTGGTATCCGCGATACGCCTGCCCAACAACCTGTTCACGGACAACGCGGGCACGGAGGTGGGCAGTGACCTGATTGTCCTGCAAAAGAACCTCAGCAAGAAGGAAATGTCGCAGGACGAGCGGCTGATGACCGTGATACAGACGGACACGAAAACCGCCCTGACCGACAACGCCTATTTCATCCACCACCCGGAACGCATCGTGCATACGATGGCGAAACTTGACACAGACCCCTACGGGAAGCCCGCTATGGTTTATCTGCACGAGGGCAAGGCAGCAGGCATCGCCGGGGATTTGCGCCGTATGCTCGACGAGGATTTCCATTACAGGCTTGCCATGCGCTTGTATTCGGGTTCAATCCGGCAGGCAGGAACGGAAGAAAAAGTTGCCGTTCAAAATAAAGTAGAGCGTCCTGCCATAAAATTGGAAACAGTATCCTCGGCGCAGACGGTGGAAACTCCGACAGAAAAGCCGCAACCCGCAGATGAAAAGCCGGAGATAGAACCGCGCCCGCAATATTCCGCAGGCGTGCAGCTCACCCTGCTTGACCTCTGGGGGATGACGGAAGAGGTCAGCCAACCGAAAACCTCCAAAAAGAAAAAGACGGTGAAAAAGGCAGTTACGGCAAAGTCCACTCCGCCCAAACCGAAAGTCACGGTTACACCGACAGCTCCAACTGCAAAACCCGCAATGGAGAATAAGGAGGTGAAAGCGGAGAACACCGCCAAGCCTGCCGACCCGGACGACATCTATGCCACACTGGACTGGGATACCAATCCTCCCATCAACGGTTTCTATGAAATGATGATGGGTTTGACGCCGGAGCGTAGGAAAGAACTTCGGGAACTGGCAAGGCAGCATAACGAGAAACAAGTGGCGGAAAAGACGGAAGTGAAAGCCGTGCCGGAAACTTCCCGTGAGCAGCCACGACAGGAGGAAACACAGCCGGAGGCAGTCGCCGCACCTGCCGTTACAGATACCCCATCGGAAGCGGTGGGGACTTTCCTTTTCCCCGACATCGAAGCGGAAAAGCCGAAGGAGGAAGTCGTGGACCTTTCTCCGCGTGCCTACCACCGCACGCCGGAGATGCACCTGCGCGAAGGGTCGCTGGTGGCTGACCGGGGGCGTCATAACATCGGCTACCTGAAAGACATCACGCCATACGGGGCGACATTCCAGCCGCTCGACCTGAAAGGATACCAGAAGGAAAAGGCGTTGTTGTATGTGTCGCTGCGTGACGCCTACGAGCGTCTGTACCGTTATGAATCGCTCCGGCGCGAGGCAAATGTTCCGTGGCGAGAGCATCTGAATACCTGTTACGATGAGTTTGTCATGCGCTACGGCAACCTCAACGCCAAGCAGAACGTGAAGTTAGTGATGATGGATGCGGGCGGGCGCGACATCCTTTCGCTGGAACGGATGGAAAACGGAAAGTTCGTCAAGGCGGACATCTTCGAGCATCCTGTTTCCTTCGCGGTGGAGAGCCATGCCAACGTAGGCTCTCCCGAAGAAGCCCTGTCTGCGTCGCTCAACAAATATGGTACGGTCAATCTCGACTATATGCGGGAGATAACCGACAGCACGGCGGAGGATTTGCTCACTGCCCTGCAAGGGCGCATCTACTACAATCCGCTCGTGACCGGTTACGAAATCAAAGACCGTTTCATCGCCGGAAATGTCATAGAGAAAGCGGAACGCATAGAGGCATGGATGGGTGACAATCCCGAAAATGAGCGTATGCCGGAGGTGAAGCAGGCGTTGGAGGCTCTGAAAGATGCCGAGCCGCAGCGCATCGCCTTCGAGGATCTGGACTTCAATTTCGGGGAACGCTGGATTCCGACGGGTGTCTATGCCGCCTACATGAGCCGGCTGTTCGACACGGAGGTGAAAATCGCCTATTCCGCAAGCATGGACGAGTTTTCGGTTGCGTGCGGCTACCGCACCATGAAAATCACGGACGAGTTTCTGGTGAAGGGGTATTACCGGAACTATGACGGTATGCACCTCCTAAAACACGCCCTGCACAACACCTGCCCTGACATGATGAAGTCCATCGGCAAGGACGAGCATGGCAACGACATCAAGATGCGCGACAGCGAGGGAATACAACTCGCCAACGCCAAGATTGACGAGATACGAAACGGCTTCTCCGAATGGCTCGAAGAGCAGTCGCCGCAGTTCAAGGAGCGGCTTGTGACGATGTATAACCGCAAGTTCAACTGTTTCGTGCGCCCGCGCTACGACGGCTCCCATCAGACCTTTCCCGACCTCAACCTGAAAGGGCTGGCAAGCCGGGGTATCAAGAGCGTCTATCCCTCACAGATGGATTGCGTCTGGATGTTGAAACAGAACGGCGGCGGAATTTGCGACCACGAGGTGGGAACCGGTAAGACGCTGATAATGTGCATCGCCGCGCATGAGATGAAGCGTCTGAATTTGGCACACAAGCCGATGATTATCGGGCTGAAAGCCAACGTTGCGGAGATTGCAGCCACCTATCAGGCGGCATATCCCAACGCACGTATTCTGTACGCTTCGGAGAAGGACTTTTCGACCGCCAACCGTGTGCGCTTCTTCAATAATATAAAGAACAACGACTACGATTGCGTCATCATGTCGCACGACCAGTTCGGCAAGATACCGCAGTCGCCGGAATTGCAGCAGCGCATCCTGCAAGCAGAGCTTGACACGGTGGAGGAAAACCTCGAAGTGCTACGGCAGCAGGGAAAGAACGTGTCGCGGGCGATGCTGAAAGGATTGGAGAAGCGCAAGCACAACCTTGAAGCGAAGCTGGAGAAGGTGGAACACGCCATAAAGTCACGCACGGACGACGTGGTGGATTTCAAGCAGATGGGCATCGACCACATCTTCATAGATGAGAGCCACCAGTTCAAGAATCTGACTTTCAACACGCGCCACGACCGTGTGGCGGGATTGGGAAACAGCGAGGGAAGCCAGAAGGCACTTAACATGCTCTTTGCCATACGCACCATACAGGAGCGCACAGGAAAAGACTTGGGTGCGACCTTCCTCTCCGGCACGACTATCAGCAACTCACTGACTGAATTGTACCTGCTGTTCAAGTACCTGCGCCCGAAGGAGCTGGAACGGCAGGACATAAGGTGTTTCGACGCTTGGGCGGCGATATTTGCCAAGAAGACGACGGATTTTGAATTTAACGTGACGAACAATGTGGTCCAGAAGGAGCGTTTCCGCTACTTCATCAAAGTGCCGGAGCTTGCCGCCTTCTATAATGAAATCACGGACTACCGCACGGCGGAGGATGTGGGCGTTGACCGTCCTGCCAAGAACGAGATACTGCACCATATACCGCCCACGCCGGAACAGGAGGACTTCATACAGAAACTGATGCAGTTCGCCAAGACGGGCGATGCCACCTTGTTGGGCAGGCTGCCGCTTTCGGAAACGGAAGAAAAGGCGAAGATGCTCATCGCCACGGACTATGCCCGGAAAATGGCACTCGACATGCGCATGATAGACCCGAATTACGAAGATCATCCCGACAACAAAGCGAGTCACTGTGCCAAGATGATCGCGGAGTATTATCAAAAATACGACGCCCAGAAAGGCACGCAGTTCGTTTTCTCTGATTTGGGGACATACCAGCCGGGCGACGGGTGGAACGTCTATTCGGAAATCAAGCGCAAACTGACGGAGGACTACGGTATACCGCCAAGCGAGGTGCGCTTCATTCAGGAGTGCAAGACCGACAAGGCGCGGAAGGCGGTGATAGACGCCATGAACGCCGGGACGGTGCGTGTGCTGTTCGGCTCTACCTCTATGCTCGGAACGGGTGTGAACGCCCAGAAACGGTGTGTGGCTATCCATCATCTCGATACGCCGTGGCGACCGTCCGACTTGCAACAGCGTGACGGACGCGGAGTTAGGGCAGGTAATGAGATTGCCAAACATTTCGCCGGGAACAACGTGGATGTAATCATCTACGCGGTGGAGAAGTCACTGGACAGCTACAAGTTCAACCTCCTGCACTGCAAGCAGACTTTCATAAGCCAGCTCAAAAGCGGTGCGATGGGTGCGCGTACCATCGACGAGGGGGCAATGGACGAAAAATCGGGCATGAATTTCTCGGAATACATGGCGTTGCTCTCCGGCAATACCGACCTGTTGGACAAGGCGAAACTGGAAAAGCGGATCGCATCGCTCGAAGGGGAACGCAAGTCGTTCAACAAGGGCAAGCGTGATTCGGAGTTCAAGCTGGAGTCAAAGACCGGCGAGTTGCGCAACAACACGGCTTTCATAGATGCCATGACGGAGGACTGGAACCGCTTCCTGTCGGTGGTGCAGACCGACAAGGAGGGCAACCGCCTTAATATAATAAAGGTGGACGGAGTGGATTCCGCCGATGAGAAGGTCATCGGAAAGCGTTTGCAGGAGATAGCCAAGAATGCCACGACCGGAGGGTTGTACACGCAGGTCGGTGAACTTTACGGTTTTCCGATAAAGGTGGTGAGCGAAAGGATACTCAAAGAGGGATTGGAGTTCACCGACAACCGCTTCGTGGTCGAGGGGAACTACAAGTACACCTACAACAACGGGCATCTGGCGATGGCTGACCCGTTGGCCGCCGCCCGCAACTTCCTCAACGCGATGGAGAGGATACCCTCCATCATCGACCAGTACAAGGCGAAGAACGAGGTGCTGGAGATGGAGATACCGCAGTTACAGGAGATAGCGGGTAAGGTGTGGAAGAAGGAGGACGAGCTGAAGCAGTTGAAGTCCGAACTTGCCGCCCTTGACCGAAAAATTCAGCTGGAGCTTGCGCCACCCACGCCCGAAGTCGCAGAAAAGGAGAATGAAGGGCAACAGCTCAAGCCGGAAGCGGAAGATGTGAGGAACAGGCAGGCGCAATATCCCGAAAATGCACCGCCGCAGATACGCAGTCCGGCGGATAGTATCGTTGCCAACCATGTCATAATCGGGCGTCCGGGACTGTATGCCAAGGAGGAAACCCGGTCCAAAGGATTGAAAATATAACCTAAGGAATTTTATCTGAAGTATTAATAAGGGCTATCCCAAAAGGTCTAAAAGTAAATTTTATCCTTTCTGCAAGTATCTATAGGATGGCAACTGCATTTTTTTCTTTTTGGGCAGCCCTTATTAAAATTTATTCTTATTTTAGGTTATATACATTCATGTCCATTTATGTAAAAAATTCCTGCTGACCTTGTTTATGTCTTGTCAGTCACCATTTGCAAAACCATATTTGACCCTCAAAGAGGCTGAATTTGATAAGTAACTTGCTACATACTCATAATAAGGAGCTAAATAGAACACGAATGGGAAATACACAAATGCTAAACTAAAGAAGATATTGGCCAAAATAAACGCTATACCGAGAGAGAAACTTGATTTTTCAACTTCCTAAAACGGTGTTGTTCAAACATTTCTACTTATTTGTACTTGCCAGTTGAACCTACGCTTCCCTAATAAAATGTCTATGGTAAAAAGTTAAAAAATCCTCCCACTTTTGTTAGATATATTTTTTTGTGTAATTTTGTAATCGTTATGCGGCAGTAATAATATACATATTAATACGAGTTAGTAATCCTGTAGTTCTCATATGCTACGAGGAGGTATTAAAAGGTGCGTTTCGACAATGCATCTACTGTAGTATATTATTGCTTAATCCAAATGAATATTATAAATTTAGGAATTCTTGCTCACATTGATGCAGGAAAAACTTCCGTAACCGAGAATCTGCTGTTTGCCAGTGGAGCAACGGAAAAGTGCGGCCGTGTGGATAATGGTGACACCATAACGGACTCTATGGATATAGAGAAACGTAGAGGAATTACTGTCCGGGCTTCTACGACATCTATTATCTGGAATGGAGTGAAATGCAATATCATTGACACTCCGGGACACATGGATTTTATTGCGGAAGTGGAGCGGACATTCAAAATGCTTGATGGAGCAGTCCTCATCTTATCCGCAAAGGAAGGCATACAAGCGCAGACAAAGTTGCTGTTCAGTACTTTACAAAAGCTGCAAATCCCGACAATTATATTTATCAATAAGATTGACCGTGCCGGTGTGAATTTGGAGCGTTTGTATATGGATATAAAAACAAATCTGTCGCAAGATGTCCTGTTTATGCAAACTGTTGTCGATGGATCGGTTTATCCGGTTTGCTCCCAAACATATATAAAGGAAGAATACAAAGAATTTGTATGCAACCATGACGACGATATATTAGAACGATATTTGGCGGATAGCGAAATTTCACCGGCTGATTATTGGAATACGATAATCGCTCTTGTGGCAAAAGCCAAAGTCTATCCGGTGCTACATGGATCAGCAATGTTCAATATCGGTATCAATGAGTTGTTGGACGCCATTTCTTCTTTTATACTTCCTCCGGCATCAGTCTCAAACAGACTTTCAGCTTATCTCTATAAGATAGAGCATGACCCCAAAGGGCATAAAAGAAGTTTTCTTAAAATAATTGACGGAAGTCTGAGACTTCGAGACGTTGTAAGAATCAACGATTCGGAAAAATTCATCAAGATTAAAAATCTAAAGACTATTTATCAGGGCAGAGAGATAAATGTTGATGAAGTGGGTGCCAATGATATCGCGATTGTAGAAGATATAGAAGATTTTCGAATCGGAGATTATTTAGGTGCTAAACCTTGTTTGATTCAAGGATTATCTCATCAGCATCCCGCTCTCAAATCCTCCGTCCGGCCAAATAAGCCCGAAGAGAGAAGCAAGGTGATATCCGCTCTGAATACATTGTGGATTGAAGACCCGTCTTTGTCCTTTTCCATAAACTCATATAGTGATGAATTGGAAATCTCGTTATATGGTTTGACCCAAAAGGAAATCATACAGACATTGCTGGAAGAACGATTTTCCGTAAAGGTCCATTTTGATGAGATCAAGACTATCTACAAAGAACGACCTATAAAAAAGGTCAATAAGATTATTCAGATCGAAGTACCACCCAACCCTTACTGGGCCACAATAGGGCTGACTCTTGAACCCTTACCGTTAGGGGCAGGGTTGCAAATCGAAAGTGACATCTCCTATGGTTATCTGAACCATTCTTTTCAAAATGCCGTTTTTGAAGGGATTCGTATGTCTTGCCAATCTGGTTTACATGGATGGGAAGTGACAGATCTGAAAGTAACTTTTACTCAAGCCGAGTATTATAGCCCGGTAAGTACACCTGCTGATTTCAGACAGCTGACCCCTTATGTCTTCAGGCTGGCTTTGCAACAGTCAGGTGTGGACATTCTCGAACCGATGCTCTGTTTTGAGTTGCAGATACCCCAAGTAGCGAGTTCCAAAGCTATTACAGATTTGCAAAAACTGATGTCTGAGATTGAAGACATCAGTTGTAATAATGAGTGGTGTCATATTAAAGGGAAAGTTCCATTAAATACAAGTAAAGACTATGCCTCAGAAGTAAGTTCGTACACTAAGGGCTTAGGCATTTTTATGGTTAAGCCATGTGGGTATCAAATAACAAAAGACGGTTATTCTGATAATATCCGCATGAACGAAAAAGATAAACTTTTATTCATGTTCCAAAAATCAATGTCATTAAAATAATGGAGCGGTCAGGAAATTTCTATAAGGCAATACGGTTGGGATATATACTTATCTCCATTCTTATCGGATGTATGGCATATAATAGCCTCTATGAATGGCAGGAGATAGAAGCATTAGAACTTGGCAATAAAAAAATAGACGAGCTCCGAAAAGAAATAAACAATATCAATATTCAAATGATAAAATTTTCTCTATTGGGTGAAACAATACTGGAATGGAACGATAAAGATATCGAGCATTACCATGCACGGCGTATGGCAATGGACAGTATGCTCTGCCGTTTCAAGGCCACCTATCCAGCAGAGCGCATCGATAGTGTGCGCAGTCTTTTAGAGGATAAGGAACGACAGATGTTCCAGATAGTCCGGTTAATGGATGAACAACAATCTATTAACAAGAAGATAGCCAATCAAATTCCGGTTATTGTACAGAAAAGTGTGCAGGAACAGTCCAAAAAGCCAAAACGAAAAGGTTTCTTAGGCATATTCGGCAAAAAAAAGGAAGTAACTCCAGCAGTATCAACCACTATCCTTCATTCGGTCAATAGAAACGTAATCAGCGAACAGAAAGTGCAGGATCGCCAATTGTCGGAACAAGCCGACAGCCTTGCAGCTCGTAATGCAGAACTTAACAGACAACTGCAAGAATTGATTTGCCAAATAGAAGAAAAGGTACAAACCGAACTGCAAAGCCGGGAAAACGAAATAGTTGCCATGCGTGAAAAGTCATTTATGCAAGTAGGCGGTTTAATGGGATTCGTTCTTCTATTGTTGTTAATTTCCTACATCATCATACATCGTGATGCAAAAAGCATTAAACAATACAAGCACAAGACAACTGATTTGATAAGGCAACTGGAACAATCCGTACAACGGAACGAGGCACTGATAACGTCAAGGAAGAAGGCGGTACATACTATCACCCATGAACTGCGCACACCGCTGACAGCAATAACAGGCTATGCCGGACTGATACGGAAAGAACAGTGTGAGGATAAGTCCGGGCAGTATATCCAAAACATACTGCAATCCTCCGACCGTATGCGGGATATGCTTAACACTTTGCTTGACTTCTTCCGCCTGGACAACGGCAAGGAACAGCCCCGTCTGTCACCCTGCCGGATTTCAGCAATCACGCACACACTTGAAACGGAGTTCATGCCTGTTGCCGTGAACAAAGGGCTGTCCTTGTCCGTGAAGACTGGACACGATGCCATTGTATTGACCGACAAAGAGCGAATAATACAAATCGGGAATAACCTGCTGTCAAACGCTGTCAAGTTCACAGAAGAAGGCGGTGTTTCTTTGATTACTGAATATGATAATGGAGTTCTGACACTGGTCGTTGAAGATACAGGTACAGGCATGACAGAAGAGGAACAGAAACAAGCGTTCGGTGCGTTTGAACGTCTATCAAATGCCGCCGCAAAGGAGGGTTTCGGGCTTGGGCTTGCCATAATGCGTAATATTGTGTCGATGCTTGGCGGAACAATCCGTTTAGACAGCAAGAAAGGGAAAGGCAGTCGTTTCACAGTTGAAATTTCTATGCAGGAAGCTGAAGAACAGCTTGGATATACAAGCAATACACCTGTTTATCATAACAATAAATTCCATGATGTTGTCGCCATTGACAATGATGAGGTATTACTTCTGATGCTGAAAGAGATGTATTCCCAAGAAGGAATACACTGCGACACTTGCACCGATGCTGCGGCACTGATGGAAATGATACGCCAGAAAGAATACAGCCTGTTGCTGACAGACTTGAATATGCCCGATATAAACGGTTTCGAATTGCTGGAACTGTTGCGTTCGTCCAACGTGGGCAATTCACCAACAATCCCGGTGGTTGTGGCAACCGCTTCGGGCAGTTGTAACAAAGGGGAACTATTGGCAAAAGGCTTTGCCGGATGCCTGTTCAAACCGTTCTCCATATCGGAACTGATGGAGGTTTCCGACAGGTGTGCCATAAAAGCGACACCGGACGGGAAACCGGACTTTTCCGCCTTATTGTCCTATGGCAATGAAGCCGTCATGCTGGAAAAGTTGATAACTGAAACAGAAAAGGAAATGCAGGCGGTACGGGATGCAGCAAAAGAAAAAGACCTGCAAAAGCTGGATTCCCTGATCCACCACCTGCGCAGTTCGTGGGAGGTGCTCCGTGCCGACCAACCGCTGAATGTACTTTACGGATTGCTTCGTGGCGATGCTCTCCCGGATGGTGAAGCGTTAAGCCATGCCGTGACTGCCGTGCTGGATAAGGGAGTGGAAATAATACGGTTGGCAGAAGAGGAAAGGAGAAAATACGAAGATGAATAAGACAAAAATAATTGTGGTGGAAGACAACATCGTGTATTGCGAATATGTCTGCAATATGCTGTCACGGGAGGGCTACCGCAATATGAAGGCTTACCACCTCTCAACCGCGAAGAAACATCTGCAACAGGCAACAGATAATGATATCGTGGTTGCCGACCTGCGTCTGCCTGACGGCAGTGGCATAGACCTTTTGTGCTGGATGCGAAAGGAGGGAAAGATGCAGCCCTTCATCATTATGACCGACTACGCCGAAGTTAATACCGCCGTGGAAAGCATGAAACTCGGCTCGATAGACTATATTCCCAAACAGCTTGTGGAGGATAAACTTGTCCCCCTGATCCGTTCCATACTGAAAGAACGTCAGGCAGGACAACGCCGTATGCCTATATTCGCCCGTGAAGGTTCCGCCTTTCAGAAAATCATGCACCGCATAAGGCTGGTAGCCGCCACCGATATGAGCGTGATGATATTTGGTGAGAACGGCACGGGCAAGGAGCATATTGCCCACCTGTTGCATGACAAGAGCAAACGTGCAGGCAAGCCATTTGTGGCGGTGGACTGCGGTTCACTCTCCAAAGAGCTTGCACCGTCGGCTTTCTTCGGACACGTCAAAGGTGCATTTACAGGTGCGGACAATGCCAAGAAAGGATATTTCCATGAGGCGGAAGGCGGCACGTTGTTTCTGGACGAGGTAGGAAACCTCGCGTTGGAAACCCAACAGATGTTGCTCCGTGCCATACAGGAGAGGCGGTATCGCCCGGTCGGAGACAAGGCAGACCGGAATTTCAATGTCCGCATCATCGCTGCTACCAATGAAGATTTGGAGGTATCGGTGAATGAAAAGCGTTTTCGGCAGGATCTTCTGTACCGCCTGCACGACTTCGGGATAACCGTTCCTCCGTTGCGTGACTGTCAAGAAGACATTATGCCGCTGGCAGAGTTCTTCCGTGATATGGCAAACAGAGAGCTGGAGTGTAGCGTGAGCGGGTTCAGTTCCGAAGCACGTAAAGCGTTGCTGACACACGCATGGCCGGGCAACGTGCGGGAACTTCGGCAGAAAGTTATGGGTGCTGTATTGCAGGCGCAGGAAGGTGTTGTCATGAAAGAGCATCTGGAACTTGCCGTGACGAAACCGACCTCTACTGTCAGCTTCGCCTTGCGCAATGACGCGGAGGATAAGGAGCGGATATTGCGTGCGTTGAAACAGGCAAACGGCAACCGGAGTGTCGCCGCAGAACTGCTCGGCATAGGCAGGACAACACTATACAGCAAACTTGAAGAGTATGGACTTAAATATAAATTCAAGCAATCATAGCCCGTAATTCACTGAATTTGGCTATCTTTGCATAACATTTGAGAAAAACGGCGATTGGCAGGAGCTTTTCGCCGCCAACATATAGGATAAGACCGCAAGGCGTTTCAAGCGAAAATCTGGTAAATTGGAACTACGGAGACGATTGCGTGATGCTTATGCTATGCTTACGCATAGCGTGCATTCACGTACTCTCCGTAAAGGCTTTACCAGAGCCATCGCTTGAAGGTAGTGTGAATTGCACGCTACTTTTTTACCCTTGCCTAACGAAAGGAAACGATTATGGGTAAAGTTCAGATTCTCGCCGTACTGACGATGGACGGATGTCTTTCTTCAGAGTTATATGATAAAGCACATCAGGATTTGTGCCTTGACCGTTGCGGTCTTGATGAAATCAGGAAGAAAGCCTTTTACCGTGTGACACCGGACTATTCCATTTCAATGCTGCACGAATGGAGAAAAGACTGCACAAACATCCGTTACCTCGCGGAAGCCACACCGGACACGGCAGACTATATAAACGGACTGCTGCGGATGCACGCTGTGGATGAAATCATACTATACACCGTTCCTTTCATATCCGGAAGCGGACGACATTTTTTTAAGTCGGCTCTGCCAGAGCAACACTGGACGCTTTCCTCTTTGAAAAGCTATCCCAACGGTGTATGTCGCATTATCTATATCCTTGATAAAAAAGCAAGATAGCCAAAATGTGCGGCAAGCATACATTTCTATTTTCAGGAATAGAATAAATGTTCCGATTACAAACAATTTAAGTCGGAGATAATTTGTCCTTGTGAAAAAATACTGAATTTTATACCTCTGAAATCCAGCACTTTGTAAAATTGAGTGTTGGATTTTTTATTTTCTGCCGCGTTTTTTGCCAATTATATTCATGTGCGCACGCAGAAAACAAAGTGTAATTTTCAAAATTGACAGAACCATGAATTATTTCTTGCTGGCGGAAACCGACTTTTTCCGCCTGATAAACGAAGCCGGCGACTGCAATATGGAAACGGCATACACGGCTTTCGCCACCCAAGTGATCGAACTGTGCAACGGCGGCATGGACATGAACCTTACCGTCATCGCGCTTGCCTACATCGAAATCGAGTTGCAGCACCATCCCGT
>OJOR01000083.1_pt1 | contig 55257 bp, 48 predicted proteins | sample 1598251 | NCBI WGS metagenome assembly OJOR01 (sample SAMN03922467, study PRJEB24848) | human gut metagenome | isolation source: stool sample | host: Homo sapiens | place: Germany | collected 2010-11 | reverse complement strand
GGTTTATGGAGTATTAGTGATAATGCTTTGTGTTTATTTTAGCAAAGATGTAGAAAATATTGACAAAATCAATATTTTTACAGGATTTACGTTTGTCTTTAGCGTAATTGAGGTTACAGACAATCTTTCTACTATTGTGGTCGATATTTTTGGACAAGGACATATTAGTCGAAAGATAAAAAAAGCATATAAAGAAAAAGATGAAAACACATTCAATATTGTAAAAAGTATATTAGATGATTTATATATTACGTTAAAACCTGGTAAAGTATCTTCAGAGATAAAAAAGTATATCAAACAACTCGGAAAAATATATGATGAAACAAATTTCAATTTTAGAAGTGTCGATAAAATAGTTAGTGAAGATAACAATCATGAATGGACAGTAAATCGTGCATTATGGGATATTTGGACAGATAGAGATATTCAAAATATACATTGGAAAATAAAAAATGAAACTGACGGAATTATAAGTCCTAAATTAACATTATCAATAGATGATTGTAGGAGACTTCAAGGAAAAATTGATGTTGTACGGGAACTTCATGTCACTTATATAAATAATAAAGACAAATTAATAAAAGAAAAAGAAAAAAGTGACATTGCAAATCAAGAAAATTAGAAGTACTTTTCAAGGAACAGCTTACAGTACTATATATATAGTTACTCCTTTACAAGCGTATTGAGGTATAGGGAAGATTCCGCTGGCCACTATTGGTATTGGAATGCTGCCGAAAGCTATACGTCATAATAAGAATATGATATTATAAAATTGAACTTTGCTAAATGACAACTCAGTGGGGTCAGGCACCATTAAATTTTTATAAATTAATAAATTTGGATATACGGATTATTGAAATTGTATATTAAGTGTGTTAACATAAAAAACAACTTGAGGTTAAGGAACGTTTAATAACGGCTAAAAGTTGTGAATGATTAAACTATTAGGATTTGAATATGAAAACAATAAGTGACAGAATATTTGAAAAATTAAAAGAAAAAGGTATGAGTCAGAAGGAGTTTTCGCGGAAGACTGGCATTGCAGAAAGTTCAATTAGTGACTGGAAGAAAAAACATACTAATCCGGTAAGTGACAAGATATTGATTATATGCGAGGTGCTGGATATTTCGCCATATGAGTTATTGTCAGGAGCAGAGCATATTGGAACCAGAAGCAGGGATAATCAGACATATGTTTTTGCAAAAGATACTGAACTTGGAATGGTAGTTGAGACATACCAGCAGTTGGATTATGAGCAGCAAAAGAGACTTTTGGGCTATATGGATGCTTTGAAGATGAACAACTAGAAAAATTGTAATTTTATACCATGTGATACGCAAAAACGAAAAAATTCGTACAAGAGGGGATGAAGATTATATATTCAAATGAAGAGTACTGGGTATGGTTGTCCAGATGCAAAAAGAATAATTCATTCTTTATGATTATTTTATTTGATTGAAATACCGATACGTGGTAATATGAATTTGAAAGAGAGGATATAATGGCTAAGGAAAATGTTAATGAACTGGTGGATAAACTTACTCTATTTGATGATGATTTAATGAGTAGAGTTTTCGACAATAATATCGAAGCAACAGAGCTTATGCTTAGAATCATAATGGGAAGGAACATTAATGTAATTAGTGTTATTGGACAAGATGAGATAAAAAGTCATGAAGTAGGTGGAAGAAATATAACATTGGATGTTCATGCGATTGATGTGAACGGTGATGAAATTGATATTGAAGTACAAGGAAATTCGGCAGGGGCACATATCAGACGAGCAAGATATCATAGCAGTATGGTAGATTCTAAAATGTTAGACGAAGGACAGGAGTTCAGGCAACTTAAGGATTCGTATATCATATTTATATATAAACATGATAAATTTAGAAAGGGTTTACCAGTATATCACATAGACCGATATATAAGGGAAACAGAAGAATTATTTGATGATGGTTCCCATATTATATATGTAAATGGTAACTATAAAGGTAATGATGAAATTGGACAGCTAATGAATGATTTTCGTCAGACAGATTCAGATAAGATTCATTATGCTGCATTAGCAAAAGGTGTAAAGCATTTTAAGGATACTGAAAAGGGGCGTGAGCAAATGTGTGAAGCAGTTGAAAAATATGCAAAGGAATATGCAAAAGAATATGCAAAGGAATATGCGGTAAAGGAAAAGATGATTTCTGTGAAAAATCTTATGGAGAATATGGAACTTACAGTGGATCAGGCACTAAATGCTTTGGGAATTCAAGGGGATGAAAGAAAAACCATAATAAATCAATTACAAAACCGAAATTAGGATATTTAAGTATTTAAGTAGAGATATAATAAAAAATTTTTAGAACATAAATATAAGATGTTCTAGATTGAAATGCTAAAGAGTGTCATGGCACACCCAAATAGAAGCCCCAGTAGCTGGAACTACTGGGGCTTCTATTATATGTTAAACAGTAGAGCATCCGTTTAGGCTAGTTGCCTCTAATGTTTACTGTTTATGATTTCTTATCTTGTCCATCACCTGACCTCTTGATTGTTCAGCCATAGGCCATTATACTGTCCTTATTAAGCTTTATCAAAGTATAGATGAAAGACCACAGTGGGGGCAGGCACCAATGTGGTCAAAATTAAGAATGATGCACAGCTTTGTAATTATACGACTCATCAAATCGAAGATGCAGGTATTGAGGTGGCTATTGATGATACGATACACTAATGCAGTGGCGTGTAAGATTGCAATAGAACAGGTATATGTTATATAATTATTGGGGTAGAGAAATTATTATGTTAGGAAAAGTTGAGCATGAAAATTAATAAGACAAAACCAATTGCGTTAGGAATAGCATTCACTCTCGCCCTAACACCGATTCACGCAATCACATATGCAGACACCAATTCAGACAGTGCATCGATAAATGTTCAGACTGCACAGACAGAATATAAATCAGGATTTGTATTCACTAAGAGCAGCTACGCTTATAGAAAAGGCGCTGATTTGACAGTATGTGTATCAAAGAGTAATCTTTCTGTGGCTTGTGATTCATATAAGCTGTTTTATATATCGGACGGAAGTGAGCAAGCAATTGACCGGAACTCATATACAATCAGAGTTCTTGGGGATGCGGTATATTTTACTTTATCCACGAATTGGCTCAGCCGGTACAGCCCTCAGGATATTGATATTACTGCGATTGCTTACAATGGAGCTGCTGAGGTATCTAAGACAAATGCTAAGCTTGTTTCTGAGGATGGCTTTGATATAGACCTTGCAGCCGGAACAGTGTGTGTCAATCAGACAGAAAATATCAGAACTAACGGACAAGGCGAACTGACACAGGATGCGCGGTCGCAGGCTGGCGGGAAAAAATACATATATGTAGTTGACTCAGTAATTTCTCAGGATGAAAGCATCATAAAAATATCCAATGCCGGTAATGAGTGGAAATATACCGGAATGAAGCCTGGAAAGACAAAACTCACAGTACGCTATCACTACTATTATGGCAAGGAAAAACGTACCGGTGAGAAAACTGCTGAGTATGAAGTGGTTCCTGCCACATATACACTCGATGAAGAACGTGGCAGCTCTGGTATGCTTATAAACCGCGGCGCCTCATATACATGCAATCTTAGAACAAAGCAGACAACCTATGATAAGAGTGGCAAGGCTGTAAGTAAATATGTAGATAATGTTGCATACGAATGGTATATAAGTGAAAAAGAAGAAAATGTTGCGGTAAACATAGAACAAACTGCACAGAATAAGCTTAAAATAACACCGGCAAATGCCTCGGAATCAGGAGCTTTTTGTATAGGAATAAGAGCACTTGATGCTTCCGGTAATGTTTATTTTGAAGAAGAATCAATATGGTATCTGGTAACAGATGGACAGGCAGACGGAGATCATGGAGATTCATCAGAAGCTGCAAATCCGGGAAATACCTCATCCGGAAGTCAAACTACAAACACAGGAAGCGAAAAGGTAAGTATATCGAAGAGCCAGAGTATATCCTTATTGGAGAATCATAATATCGGTCTAAATATCTACTGGAAAATGACCGGCTCTACGTATGACATAGGAGACTGCATGGTCAAGTACACCTATGAAAGTGACAGCGGAACACCACACTATGTGGCATTGAACCGGAGTCCGGTTGGTGATGGCGAATCATATTGCTCAAGAATTGATATAAGCGCAGTTGAGATGACCGAAAAAGTAAATTTACAGTTACTCTCTAATAGTGGAAAAGTGCTGGATACATTTTCAACATCAGTAGAGGATTATGCCAAGAGCTTATTGGCAAGCAATACAAAAGAATATGCAGCATATAAGCCGGTGGTAAAAGCGATGCTGAATTATGGCGCTTCATCACAGCAGTATTTTGGATTTATGACATATGCATTAGCCAACAGAAGCCTTACGAATGCCGATAAGACGATACAACAAATTCCACAGGCAACGGTGAAGCAGTATGCTGCCAATTCAAGTATCCGCCAATTTTCAATGAGTGGAATACACTATTACGGATCGAGCCTTGTGGTGGGAGATGATGTAAAGCTCAGACACTATTTTAAGCTTGATTCCGGCAGAGATATATCAAATTATTCGTTTGCAACGTATGTGGGCGGAGATATGATAGGCTATGCTACACCATGTCGTTCGAAAGATAAAGACATGTATTATATAGAAGTAACTTGTACAAACAGAAATTTCTTTTCTGGCATGAGGACGATAGTATCGAATGGAAATACAGAAACTATATTGGACTATCAGCCGATGAACTACATTGCAAAAGCATATGGCAGTTCAAAGCTAACCTCTGAATTGAAGACGTTGCTTGATGCAATGTATTGGTTTGAATATCAAAAAATTAAATGATATGAGGGGCAAAACCACTTCTAAAAAAACGGTTTGTACCTTGAAAATTTCTTTGTTTGGTAACGTTATATTGACAAAAGAGTTTATGAATAGTATTTCCGTAGATATAATTTGGGATATATTATTTGTAGTATTATTTATATATATAGCTATACTTTGTGTGAAAAATATCAGAAAATTGAGAAATATTAAAATTGATTCGCTTAGTAGGATAACAAAATAGGAAATGAACGCACGCATAAACACACGCAGCTGACTTGAAAAAGTAAATTCCAGTGCAAGAGTAAATTCCATCGTGATTTAAATTTTGTTGGTTTAACAAGAAATTTTTGGACTAAATCTCTCGTTTTCTGCTATAATTAATGCAGCTTATCGAAATTTTCTCGATTTCAAGGCATGCTAAATAGGCTACTGGAATTCGGTGTGCTAGACTAAATTCCACCAGCCGCATCTTAAAAATGTGAAAAGTTTACATCCAGTCTGACAGCAGATTTCGATTAGTTTTATTAACGGTTAAAGCGTATCAGCTTAGGCGTCAGATTAACCTTATCCGGTTCAATCGGCTTAAGCTGAAATGCTTTTAAGATATCTTCACCAAGCGTTTCTAATGCAACTTCATATGGTGTCCTTCTACCGAGGATTTCTCGCGGAGTGGAGTTGATGTGGTTTACGATGAGATTCACATCCCATTGTGTCAAGAATTCAAAAGAAGTTCCTTTCGGTAAAACCATATGAAGCATCCATTTCCACAAAAGACGACAGGTCTAATGAACAAAAGTCTGAGTAGGTTCTGTGTGTAAAAACAGAACGATCAGTGATTTGTGTTTTATGACATTTTCGTGGTTTGAATTTTGCCTGTCTTTTCAAATCGATATTTCTTGCTGTGAAGAGCCCTTTGTCAATGTATGTATACATGGAGCGGACAGACATATCCAGTTCCGGGTGATTTGTAAGGATTTGATAAGGGGATTGCCCCTGTTCAATCAATGGGGATATGATCTGGTCTTTCTGATGGAGCTGGTGTTTGGTCATATTTATACCAGAACTAGAAGATATCAGCAGTTCACGATATTTTCTGTCAGCAGCACGACTGTTGTAATAGTATTTATGTGCAATCGTGCAGTGATTTATCTTTTTCGTGCAGCCATTGCAAACATATGGCGCTTTGTCCAATCGTTTACATCGTTCTTTTTCAAAGTCCTTGCAGGTCTGATTACATGTAGGACATGAGGCACATTTAATACCACAGAGAAGGATTTTTCCACAGGCATTGGTCTTTTGACAATGGTAACGATGAATGCAAAAGTTCTTTGCGTTATAAAAAGTACCTTTGTGATACCAATCTGAAAGCCGATGAGCACGGACTTCTTTAGATATAGTTGTTGGATCTTTACATAAAAATGCTGCAATGTCTTTAAATGTAGTCTCTTTTGCCAGTTCATTTTCAATATAGATCCGATCATTTAAAGTAAGGTGTTTCTGGTTTCCTAGTATATATTTACTCATAATGATTCTCCCTCTACTGCTGTCAGAAGGAGTCATAACCATAACATGATTGTATGAAAGAGTAAATATCTACTGTGCGAGAGTGAATTCCATCACCCCATTTGGCGGTGGAATTTAGAAATTCATTTTTGGAAAATAATAATCTTGAAACATTTACTTGCCAAAATAGCAAAAAGTTGTTATATTTAGAATACAGTTAAGAAAACGATGTGAAGAAGGAATTTAATGTTAGATAAAGAGGCTTTTTTCAAGAAATATTCTGTTCAGGAGTATTTTCAGAAATCAGGTTTGGATTGGAAAAATCTAGAGGATATTTACGATGATTATGTCCAGTATAGAAATACAGAATTAGACAAGCTTTGTGTAGAATTAGAAAATTTCCTAATGGAAAATTTTAATGCACACGCATCAAGCAATGGTGATATTCCGTTACATTCCATAAGAGGACGAGTTAAGTCACCTGAACATTTGGTAGAAAAAATAATTCGTAAACGTGGAAAAGAACATAGTTATAAGTATAAAGATATTGATGTATCCAATTATAAATCTATAGTAAGAGACTTAATTGGAATCCGCATTCTGGTTTTAGCTAAAGAGGAATGGGAAGGAATTTTCGATGAAATTGTGAGTTTATTTCCTCAGAATGATAGCTCTGATATTAGCATGGTAGAATTACCTAAGGCATATACTAGATATGGGGATCGAGATATTTTTAAAGGTAAAATAGTATCTGAGCATAGTAATAAGGGATATAGGTCACAGCATTATGTAGTATGCTTTAAAGGTGTTTACTGCGAAATTCAAGTGAGGACTTTATCTGAAGAGGTTTTTGGTGAATTTGATCATAAGGTAAAATATCCGTATCGTGATAACAATAAATTCTTGATTAGATATTCTAATACATTATCTCAATTATTAGACTCTGTTGATGAACTTATTTCCACATGTTTTCAGTTGAATGATTCTGGATGGGATATGTGTGATAAATATTATGAGAATGATAAATATATTGATTGGAAGAATATTGATCAGGAACAGAGACACAGTATGGATAGATCATCTGTTATACAGTGTAAAGATAATAAGATAGATATGAAACAGAGTGCAATTAACATTTTCATTAGGAAGGAATAGGTGTGAGAATATGATGGCTGTACGTGATAGAGCTAGTGAGTTGGTTCAGGAGGTTTGTAATGGGGATTATAAGATTGATAAGCTTCCAAATGCAGCGTATGATTTGAGAGATGAGCGTCAGGCTGCCTATTTTTCACATGCCAGAGAAAATATGAAAACTGATATTGCTCACATTATAATGTATGCTAATCAGCAGATTTATGATTAGATATTTGTGAGAGGTAATGATGGACGATAAAGATAAGATTACAAATTATAGCCAGTTTTTAAAAGGTGAACAAAAGGACAAATTTCAATCAAGATTAGAAGAACTCATAAAGACAGCCAATAAATTTATTGATGAGGCTGGATATAGTGAATATGTCAGGTGCGATGAGCGGATTATGATGAATGCTTTATTGGATTATACTGCAGATGTGCATAGATTAAAGGATTTTCATGATATAGAACTCATTAGGACAGAGAAGATTGCGGCATACACTGTATCATGGATTATCAGGCGTAAACCATTACAGTTCTTTAAGTATCCTGAGAAGGAAAAAGATATATTCGTGAATGAACGTTTTGCGGCATATCTTATAATTAATGAATGTTTATCTGACGATGAACGAAAGTATATTCCTGAACAATATCAGAAGAAGTTTATTGAGTATACAGACTTATTATTATACTATTTGAAATATAGAGAATGTAATCCGCAGGTATTGGAATTAGCTATTGAATCTTTTAAAATGGGTATGATTGTGGAATAAATAATGCCCCTCCTCAAAAAAGAGGAGGGGCATATTATTATGTGGACAAGACAAGGCTTATTGAGCAGCGTGTATATTCCGTTCCAAGTGAACCACTTGCACGGTTAGCACTGCTCCTTTGGATAGAATCTATATGATAAGCAACAGTTCAGTACTGTTTCGGGATGGCTTATCAGAAACTCATCAGCGGTTTTCTTTCCCTTATTCGTTTGAGTGATATTATATTGCTTGGAGGACTGGAGATGAGATCAGATTTGAAAAAGATTGGCGGACAAAAGAGTGCAGATTTAGTGGGACAGACAGAGAGAGCATTGTACTTGATGGATGTAATCAGTGCGATTACAAATCGGGGGAATAATGCGGAAGTGAGACGCAAGAAGGACGGAACTTTAACTGTATATGAAGTAAAAAAGAATCTTGTGACCGTTTAATAAATTGGTATTAAGCGAAGGACTAATCGGAGTCAGAAACATTCAGAAAAAATGGATGTTCCTGGCTCCTTTTTTGTTATTCAGCTTCTGATGGAGTCGCTGGTGCAGGAGGTGTTGCAATGCAACTCTTTAAAATACATGACAGTTCCCGATCATCTTCGTTCAAGATGTGAAAGGTCTTTTCCAGATTTGATTCATTACATAGCTTGGCGAGCTCTTTTACTGAGGTAGAAAGAGGAATATCTTCCTTCAAGGTATTTTTTGGCAGTGCATAGTACTCAGTAGCAATATTTAAGTAATTTTCAAGGTTTCGGCGAAAGTCTGGATCAAGATTATTGAGAAGAAGAAGTTTGTTTAAAGTTTCCTTTTTTATCCAAATATGCTTTTCTTGTATTCGAAGAAGACCTTCGATGAGTGTACGGGTATCGGAATCAATTTCTGGATATTGCTGTATATTACACAAACAGAATCGGTGTATCGCAGGATGACGATAATGACCGGATGAAGCAGTTGCAGCACAGCCGATAACGCAGGCAAGTTCTTTGTTATTGAGATTGCCATGGTTAAAAACCATGAACCACATATCACCGTATTTGCTGCAAACAAGTCGGCAGAACATTTGGCTGTTAGATGAGTAAACTAAGGTTCCCTCATAGTGCTTAGAAAATGGGGTACCTTCATTTGTAAAATCGCCAGAATCAATGTCAAGTATAGCGGAGCATTCATGCATAGAATTGAAATCTCCCAGCCGAAGTGTTCCATGAACCAGGGTTTGACCTGAATGATCTTCTGGATAAGCAGAGGTTGGAAGAAAGAATACATGATAATTTCCAGTGTAGCCATTATATGCTGGATGCTCGATGTCGAAGATGAACCGTTGTTGTCCATTTTCTGCTGATGTTTTTGCGATTTCAATAGAATGAAATACAGCATTGAGGTTTAAGTCTAATCCATCACATACCTTTAACAATGTGGATAAAGTTGTAGAGGAAGGGGTTTTAAACATGTTGTCGATAGTTCTTGGAGACATTTTCCCGGTTTTCTTGACGCAAATATCCGCTAGATCACGAGAGGTTAAAGATTTTTCTTTCATAACATTCTCAATGTAATTGACGATTTTGCGGAGAATTTCTTGATTGTTCATAAGGCATGACTCCTTTCTGAAAAAGCAACATTTACTGGTTGAATATATGTTATCATATGTGCTAGAAAAAGAAAATAATAAAATTGCAAAATATTGCACAAAAAAATAATATGAAAGAAAGAATATGCGTTGTTAATGAATAGACATGTAAAATAATGCAATTTGTACAAAAAAAGACACTATAACACGTTGATTGTAGTGCATGTTGACAATAAATGGTGGCGATGCTATAATATAAAAGATCTACTCCCTTGGCACGAGAGTAGATCTAAATAACGCTTAGACAGACAAAATCGACATCATCCTACTGGTCTATATCCAATTGGCACTTGGAAATAACAGGATTGGTGTCGGCTTTTATCGGTACTATATCATGTTGTATATAACATTAGTTGCGGCTCAAATACGAATGCCCTTCTATTGAGTAACTTTAAATCTGAACCTTCAACCCAGATTCTATTTTCCTCTATTTGGGGGAATATGTAGAAAAAGTTGTCAAGTACAACGTGTATTAGTATATCATGCATAGAAAAACCAGTCAAGGTTTTTCTATGCATGATATACTAAATTTGTATGAAAAATATGTAAAATAAGAACAATTTCCAGCGAGTATAGTGGCTGGAGAGACGAAAAGAATGCGAGAAATTACTATGGATAAAAATACGATAAGAGAAACGGTGCGTATGATAGCAAGTGACCAGATCGTTATCAGCGTTGTAGGAGTAACTGTTTCAAGAGAAGATACACTTGAAAATTATATAACGGTAAACAACGAAATGATAGCGGTAGTTGGGGGGAAGTCTCTGCTGAGAAAGTATTTGGCAGTAGGCGGTTACGTGTTGACGATAAACGCAGAAAAATTATTTTGCGAAGGTAATACAGGATAAAAGTCAGAAAACGTAAGTACTACTTTTTTCTGAAACGGATTTTATGTATGAGATAGCCGGAATAGAAATGTCAATCATTTCGTCCGGCTATAATTGTCTTCATTTATAAGGCAGTAATACAGAAAATCGGTTCAGAAAGGAGGTAGCTTGTCTTGGGGTCGGCAGGGAAAAAACTAAGAACACGCGTGGATATTGGAAAAGATATACAAAGTTGTTTGGATGATTTGAACAATATGACACATGCCAAACTTGCAGAGCTACTAAACCTTTCTGAAAAAACAGTTGACAGAATGGTTGCAGGAAAGGGACCTATTACTAAATATGCTTCTGATTTAGCTAAAATTACAGGTAAGCCAGAATCATGGTTTAAGGAAAATATCACATGGGAGGAGTGCGAAAAAAGAGAGGTTACGTCTGTTCATTTTAAGGCTGAAAATGTGTCAGACCAAGAAAATGAAATTGTGGGAAGATTATTGGCATATATAGAAAAAATATACAATATTCCAGATGAAAATCTTAGAAATAAAATGATGGAGCGTGCAGAAAAAAATCTTGAGGACGATATGACCTTAATAGAGTTGATGGGTGGAAAATTAAGCTGATGGCGATCATTACAGTAGAATCTGAATGGTCGTTTTTTTTATGCCTAAAATTCGGACAGTTTTGTCCGCTATTGCCGCTTAATTCGGACAGTACTGGGCTGGTTCTTTGATAGGAGAATTGCTACCATTAATATATCAAAAGAGAGGAGGTACAAGCAATGACCAGAGATGAATACTTAGAATTTATCAGGCATCAGCCCTACGATTCAATGGGAGATTTTAGCTTCCTTTTGGATGAAAAAGCTGATAGCTCTGAAAATACTGTGACACAAGCAGTCAGAGAAAATATGAACGCTGATTAATCTGCATACAGAGAGTATTCCTGTATAGCTGATTGATACATAAAGCAGTAAAGAGAGGCTTCGCAAGCCGCTCGGTATAAAAAAAACCGGGCAGATCGGAGTCTTTTTTTGCTGCTTTTTTGTCTGCTGACAGCCCGGAGCCGAAAGGCAGAAAGGCGGTTGTCATGCTGACACTTAGAAAACTGAAAGAAATAGTGGAATCTCCAAAGAAAGGCGAAAAGAAGCCAAGTTGTAGAAGTTTACGGGAGGGATGCCCAGTTGTTGCTCAGAAGATTATTCAGAACGAGGTAGGCGAGGTCACGATCACTGTTTATGAGAACGGATATGTGGTCTATCAGGCACAGAACCGAGTAACAGTATTTCCTATCGAAGATATTTCTGGTTATCGTTATTCTTCTGTGGCTGGAAATGGATATGGATGTGATCTGACGGAATCTTACTTTGAAGAGGCTGAGTGGTATCTGCGTTTTGTTCTTCGAGGAGAGGATCGCCTGAGTATCAATCTGGACAGCCGCAATCAGAAACATTGTGTTTCTTTATCTTCTGCTATGGAAGAAATGCAGTTATGTGAAACGGCAGCCGAGGATATGGAAGAAATGATTATTCAGCAGATGATGACAGAAAACATGATGAATATGCTGACACCAAATCAGAGAGAACTTGTTTATGCCCTTTATTTCGAACACCAGACCTTTCAGGAATATGCAGAGATTCATGGTATCAGTTCAGCAGCAGTCAACAACAGAAGAAAGAAGGCACTTGCAAGACTTAATGCAAGTCTGACAGCAGATTCCGAAACCGATAAGAAAAAGAATTTGAGAAAAAATAAAAAAATTTGCGAGAGGGGGTTGGTAAAACCCCTCTGCCGGGCTTTATAGGTGAAGGGTTAATTCTTCAGAAAGAAAAAGCCCTGACTTGTACCTTGACAATTTCATACCAGCAGCGAGAGGATACCCTGAATTTTTCAGCTACGCATTCTTGCGGCGGAATCCGGTGAAAACGTGAGGGGATACAGATGGGAGGCACCCCTTTGCAGGAAAGATTACGAATTACCTCTTGGGGCTTAAATGCTTGATCCTTATTAAAACTGTTATCTTTTCAGAAATGTATAGGTAATCAGTAACAAAAACATCGGGAGGTGGTTCCAATGATTGAATAGTGCAGGTACAGACCTGCTGAAAAGAAAAACGATGATAAGTGAAGAAAGAGAGGATTAAGTCAAAATGAAGTTCAAAAGATTTTTATCAGGAGTTATTGCAGTTGCCACGTTAGCGTCTGTAATCGTTCAGCCAGTAGCTTTTTCTGCATCGGAATTAGAACAGGCAGAAAGTAATGGAATTGAACTGTATGCAATGGATGCAGGAGAAATCGTAACCTTTATGGCTTCTGCAGGAAATGCAAGAAGGTCACAGCAGGTTTCTGTTACAAGGGGAACCATGTACCGTTACGCAGATTATGGATATGGTAGTTACCTTACTTATCAGTATACTGTGAAATTTGGTAATATATCTGCCACAGCATACTGCGTACAGCCATCCAAGCCGGGACTAGGAAGTGGAACTTATACAATCAATAAGGTAGGAGATGGAAAAGCACTTGCTAAGGTATGTTATTACGGCACAAAAGCTTCTGGAGATGATGGATTTTTCACAGAAGAGAATGGATATGGAAATTTAAGTGCTGGAGCCAGATTTATGGTACACATCGTAGCATCTTATGTGGGAAGTGAAGTGTGTTATGGTGCCGTTGTTCAGCTAGTGTTGAGATTATTATATATTATTTACAGGATGGAGAAAGAGATGTCAATAAACCGAGTTTCAATTAATGATTTATCACAATATAGTGTTTTGATGTATGATGATGGTACCATCCGTCTCTTCTACAGCTCTCCACAGGAGATATCAGTGGAGAAATCAGTGATTAGAATTGGCAGCATGCAGGTTATAAACAGAAATGAAGTAGTATCAATTATGAGCTACAATGATATTTTGGAGATTACTTTAGTAGATGGCAAAATAGTTGAGCTTCAAATTGTAAAGAAAGCCTTGTCGATTTAGAGTAAAATCATATTCGTTGGGATATTGAATACTGTTTGTGAGAGACTATGAAGAAAAGTCTGTAAATAATAATCTTCTATGATAATGATTGAGCTGGAAGCGCTAAATTGGAGCTTCCAGCTCTTGCTATATATACGACATGATTTCGGGCATGTCAAGAGCAGACGTCAAAAACGTCCTTCTCATCATGCATATAGATTCTGTTATTCTGGGAGTCGTTCCTCATACATAATGCTGAGTTCGCTGTAGACCTGTCCCCAGTTCCGAATGCTCATAGTCCATTTTTTAGTAGCTTCGAAAGTTGCCAGATACAGGGCTTTCAGGAGCGCTGTATCACTTGGAAATACGCTTCTCTGACGGTTGAGCTTACGGATAGGTAGAATTCAGACTTTCGATAGCATTTGTCGTGTAAATAACCTTTCTGACATCCGGTGAGAACTTAAAAATCGGTGTTATTGCATCCCAGTTATCATACCAGCGTTTCATGGAATTGGGGTATTTTGAGGTCCATTTTTCAGTAACTCGATCCAGAGCCAGTCTAGCCTTCTCTTCATCGGAAGCATGGTAAATCGTTTTTAGGTCTTCCTCTGCATTGAAATTTAAATCCAGCTGTTCATTCATTTTAAAAATTAAAGACAGAAGATCGGATACTGTATGAATATCAAAATCCATAAAGACATTTATACTAATGCCCAATGCCTGAGATATCTTTAATAGTTGTTCTGGTTTTGGCTTCCGTTCATCGGATTTATGTTTCTGTAAAGTGCTGATACCCAAGCCAGTAGACTGCACAAGCTGTCTTGAGTAAAGCCATGTAAAATTCTAAAATATCTTATTTTTTCACCAATAGTCATGAGTGTTACCTACTATAGACGGATTATATCATATTTATTACCATAAACGGTACAAAAATATGGAAAAAGATATTGATACATACAAATGTATGGTTTGTATTTAAGATGCATACAAAAGTGACACATTTTCGAACAAATCCGGCAGTATTCCTTGGTGGTGGCAGTTTATTATTAAAACAGCAGATTGAAAAGTCACTAGAGTTTAAATACATTGAGTTTATTGAGGATGTCAGAGCCAATGCTATAGGATATGAAAAGATGACAGCTATGTGCTTCCAGAAGAGATAGGGGGTGCGATTGTGGGACAGATACGAGTAGTATTGTTATTTAATGAAGATAGTGAACGACAAAAAGAAGTCGGTGAATATTTAAAATCACAAAAACGCTGTAAAACGGCATTAATAACAGAATTGGTATATGCATGGATCCATAAGGATAGTAAAACAGTTTCTTCATATAATAATGTAAATGTTGATATAGAAGAATTAAAACAGCAGTTATTGAAGGATCAGGAGTTCATGCAGCAGATAAAAGAAAGAGCAGGCGTTGAAGAGCGGGAAGAGAATATACCGGAAGAAAACGATAATGGACTGGATATGGACGAAGATATGATGCTTGCAGGGCTGACAATGTTTGAAACAGATTTTTAGAAGGACTAAAATATATTGAAGATTGTTTTGAGATGCGTGATAGAAGAAAGCAATTGATGAGTCAAGAATAAAATATTATAATTGTTTTATAGAACAGGAACAGGGACGAATTATAATGATTTGTCCCTGATGTTTATATTTAACGTATTAGATTCTGGTAAGAAAATATATTTTCAGATGAAGAGAACGATATCTTTGAGCGATGATAGTGAGTCGGAGTTTTTTGGTGTATGCGAACAGTTTGTGAATCAATTCTTAAAACAAAATGAGAATGATTTGGCATATATATTGGTTACAAGGACAGAGGCATCGAAAGCAATTTCGGTAAAATTGAAAAGAATTTTAGAAGGAATACGTTTGGCTAATAGCTTGAGTGTAATAGAAAAATTATACCAAGAAGAAAGAAAAATATTTGATAAAGTTAGTAGTAATATTAAAACAATTTATAAAAAATATACGCACGAGGATATTTCTGAGGATATTTTATTAAAGATTTTTCTACGTATGTATGTCGAATTATTTGATATAGAGAATGGGGAAGAATACGAAAAAACAATCAAGTTGATTTTATGGAAATTGATTGATGTTGATGTTGAGCTATTTTGGAGAACGTTTATATCAAAAGCAATTGAATATGGTGCAAATAGAAGATGTTTGTCCCGAGAAAATCTAAAAGAACAGTGTAAATCATATTTTAAAGAAAATCAAACAAAAGAAGAGCTACTTGCTTCTCCTTTTTTTAATAGGTCGTGGAAAGAAAATAATAAAGTTATTCCAGTTCAAATTGATTATGTGGTTGCTATTCCAACGAAAAAAACAATGGAGAAGATGAAAATAGAGAACGATACAATTTTTATGTTTGAATTATATCGTTTTGATGATAGTAAGAAAAAGGAATCATTAAAGTATATAGCACCAAATAAGATGATATTTGAAAATGGACTGGAATTTGTTGTTTTATATCGATGTGCCTCGCAAGAGCGATGTCATAATTACATTGAAAAAGAAATAGTAGAAGAATTGGGAGATATTGAGGGAAAATACGAATTGATAATATGGCCGATCAAGGAGCATTTTGAGCCTACTGATGTAGAACTGTTACATAAAGAAGTGTTAGAAAAATCTTTGGAAGAATGCCAAGATTGTATATGCTCTAATTGCGGAAAAGCTATTTTTGATAATGAAATTTATATAATTGAGATTGATAATGAAGAGTGCTCTAATAAAGTGGGGTTGGCGCATAAGTCATGTATTAGACCAGTTGACAGAGTAATTGGCGAAGTTACTATTTCGGGAATAGAGGATTATTCATTTTTAAAACATTTTGATATTGGATGTTGGGCCAAAATGGTAATGAAAGGAAAAAGAGTATGGGAAAATCTCGAAATAATGGCAGCACAATGTATGCCTTTGGTGATTGATACAGATGAAGTATTCCATGATGGAAATTATTGTGTATATCAAATATTGGAAAATGGAGATAAAAGATATACTACAAATAGAGGTGTGATTGATCGACTTAGTAAAACAAATGCAGAAATTTTGCAAAAACAATTTACAGAAAGCTTAATTGCAGCGAAGAAAGAAGGAAATCCATTTGGCTACAGTAGTAAAACATTCATGTACGGACAGTATGAAAAAATACTCGAACAAGTTGGCGATAAGGAAGATTTTATAGAATGTACAGAGGCAAAAGCGGAATTATATAATGAGTCTGTTGCAAAAATATATAATGATTGCGAAACATACTACGCGCCTATAATATATTTATCTGTTGAAGGAGAACCATATATATTGCCTAATGGTGTATTCCCGATGATAACAAAACCTTTTGATCTTCCACAATATATTAAAAATTGGGAAAGAATGGGAGTCACGGTGCCGGATTATGAAGTATGCATTATAAAAGACGATAACGAGTTCATTTTAAAAATGATTAGTCTGATTAGTAATGGTATATTGCCGGCTGCTAATAGTATGTTTGCTCCGAACGGAAAATTAATTAGAGGAATTCATATTCATTTAATGTGGGAGTTACAAGAACTGGAAGGAGTCGAGGAGGATACAAATGCTAGAGATTAATAAGTAGGAGAAATTTGCACCAAACATTAATAATATGTTTTTGCAAGTTCTGTAAGAAGAGACTATGAAGAAAAGTCTGTAAATAATAATCTTCTATGATAATGATTGAGCTGGAAGCGCTAAATTGGAGCTTCCAGCTCTTGTTTTATATATAACCGTCTTCCGTCGTAGTACTATGAAAGTTCCGACGTTTTCAAATTAAAAATTTTGATGTACAAAGTTACAATACGGAGCAAAACGCGGCGAAAGTTATTCTCTAATAAAGAATACCAACCGACAGCAGCAAGAAAGTTTCGATAGGCAAGACGATGATTTGTACGACGAACTGTACTTTGACGACAGCCCGTATTGACGCAAAAAGTAAATTTAATACCATATTTTTCGAAAATTGTATTGACAACTCAGAGATTTGTAAGATAATAGTGGTGTGGGGTATAACTACTATGAACAATTATGAATTTTTAGAGAAACTCGGCTTTTCGTCAAACGAAGCAAAAGTATACGGAACACTAATTAAACATAAAGTGTTAAACGGTTACGAAATCGCAAAACTTTCGGGCGTTGCGCGTTCGTTGGTGTACGAGGTTATCAATCGCTTGGTGGCAAAGGGCGCGGTTATTCGTATAGACGGAGAGCCGAATTTTTACAAGCCTATCGAGTATCAAGACCTTATACGTAGCATCAAGGAAGAAAACGAAAAGAATATTGCCTGCGCCGAACGCGAGCTACAACAACTTGCAACGGAAAACGCCGACATCGATTATGTAATGAATATAGTGGGCGAAGAAAAATACGTTGCTAAGGCAAAGAAACTTATCGACAGCGCGCAAGCGGAAATTTCGCTGTCCATTTGGCGAGAGCCGTTCGAAGTGCTACGTAGTAATATCGAAAACGCAATATCCCGCGGGGTAAAGGTGTATATTTTTACCTTCGAAAGCATTTTGGTCGAGGGCGCAACGGTGTATTCGTACAATATCAACGACGTTTCAACACTGTTTCCATACCGTAGAACAACAATTATAATCGACGGCGGAGAGTGTTTAGTTGGAGAAGAAGGCGATCGCAACGTTTACGCGCATACGCGCAATCATTCGGTTGTTTCCCTTGCCACCGACGAAATTGTTTTGAATGTTTTTTGGAATAAACTTATCGAAAAAGAAAACTTGTTGTCTAAAGGCTGCTCCGGCGCGGATTTCTTGCAAGCCATACACAATTTGGCGGAGCGCTACGGCATTACCGACGAGATGACCAAGAATTTCCTTGTTTACAATTTTCAAAAGGAGAAAACTCAAAATGGCAAAAAACGTTGAACGATTACAGGCGCGCGAAGCCAATGAACTTATCCGCCGCGAAAAGCAGTTGGGTGCAAGAAGCAACAAGTTTTATTTGATTTACTTGTTTATGATTTTGTCGCTCATCTACATAACGGACGAAATCGCGTCTACTATATCCATTCAGTTTCAGGCGAATATAGTTACAGAATTCTTCGTAAAAAATATGGGTATGGAATACGGCGCGGGATTATCGCTCTTTTCCGCCATAGGTTTTATTTCCTATCCGGTAACACTGCTTATTATTTTCTATCGTCCCCTTGCGGACAAATTCGGGCGTAAGCCGTTTTTGGTTATTAACACGTTATGTATGGGCTTAGGGCTGTTCCTTGTGTATTTATCCAAAGATATCTACGTTTACATGATAGGCGGCACGTTGATGAGTTTTATGGTCTCGCACGATATGCAATGCGTGTACATACTGGAATGCTCCGACAAAAAGTCTCGCGCCCGTAACTACGCAATCGTAAAAGCGGTGGCGATACTGGGCACGTTACTTGTTCCGTTGCTTAGGGCTACACTCATGCAAAACGTAAGCGAGCGTTGGCACGTAGTATATTTGGTGCCGGCAATTATCGGTTTTGTAATGTCGTTATTCGCGCTGCTTTTTGCTAGGGAAACAAACGCATTTTTGACTAAAAGAATAGAGTATTTAAAAACGCCTATAGAAGAACGTGAACAACGCAGCAAGGAAGGACGCGAACAAAACGCACAAGGCGGAATTCTGACCGCTGTAAAATTCGCATTCAGACACAGACAATTGCGCTTTTTGATTATTGCTTGTTGCTGCTTTTATCTCGCTTCGTTAGGTACGGCAACGTACAGTACGGTCATGGCAAAGTCGGCGCTGATGACGGAAGAAGAAATAACTCTTGCTTTGTTTCTGTATCCCGTCGGCAACGCGCTGTTTACATTGATTTCCGGTTTTGTGTCGGATAAATTCGGACGTAAAGTAACTATAGTCGCAATGTCTTGTTCGGCGTTGACGTGTTATTTGCTGTTTATCTTTAGCGGTATGTTCAAGTGGACTCCGTATTTGACGGGTTTTGCTATCGGCGGATTTATGGGCAGTTACTGGGGCGCAGGCGATACCATCGGCGGAATTATGTTTTCCGAATCGACTCCTACAAACCTGCGTTCGTCGGTTACGGTAATCAATACGTTGCTTAACGGAGTTATGGGCGGACTTGCAACAGTTATTACTATGATACTGCTGCCTATCATTCCTGAACGCATGTTCGGCTATATGTATTTGGGCTTGACGGTTCCAGGGCTTGTAGGGGCAATTGTAATAATGTGGCTGTTTGTCGGCGAAACTCGCGGACTTGATCTTAAAACTGTAACCGGTACGGAATGGGATAAGCCTAAAAAGGTTAAAGAAGAACAACAGGATGGTGAATAAAATGAATAACAAACAATTTGAAATCGGCGCAAGCGAACAGCCGTTAGATATTATTAAGGAAACGTGCGGTTTTGCGGGCGTTTTTAAGCAAATAGGTGTTATAGGGGATTCTTTGGCATCGGGCGAGTTTGAAAGTCACGATGAAAACGGAAATATAGTTTATACCGATATGTACGAGTACTCGTGGCCCGCCGTTTTAGAGCGCATTACTGGAACAAAATACAACAATTATTCCCGCGGCGGAATGACCGCGCGCGAGTATGTTCAAAGTTGGGCGGACGAAAACGGATTTTGGCAATGGAATCAAGCGTATATTATTGCGTTAGGCAACAACGATTCGTTTGTGTTCGGGCATCCTCTGGGAAGTGTCAAGGACGTCAACGCCGATTGTCCGCAGGATAATGGCGATACGTTTTTCGGTAATATGGGCAAAATCGTTTCCAAACTTAAAACAATAGAGCCTAACGCGCGTATTTTTGTTGTAACTCCTCAACTGCGCGGTGAAGCGTGTGATAACGATATCCGTTATATCGCAAGCGAACTCGCCAAATTGTGCGATATGTTTGAGTTTACTTACTTGCTGGATATGACTGCGCATGCGCCCGTATACGATGCAGAAATGCGTAAATCGTTCGGGTTGGGCTTTCATCCGAACCCGATGGGCTACTATGCATACGCGTTGATTGTGGGAAATTATATCGATTACATTATCAGAAGTAACCCGCAGGAATTTGCTACGATACCGTTTGTAGGTACGTTGCTCAAAAACAAAGATTACAAATAGAATAAAGTTTCACACACTCAATATTTTATCAATTAACTCTGACACAGATTTGACACAGCCTTCTGCATATTGCTTTACAGTAGCTGGAGAATGATGGAATGTATAACCATGCTTTGTTGCCCTTAACATATCAATGTCATTTTCAGCATCACCAATGGCGTAGACTTGTTCATGCATGAATCCAAGTTTCTGACAAAGGATGTTCATGGCGTTCCCTTTTGAACAGTCTCTACACGCCATGTCAACATCCTGGATATTTACAAAAGCTCTCACCTCCCGGTGATCTGACTTTTCCAGCCAGTCTGCAAAAGCTTTTGCAGATTTATTGTCTTTGAAATGGAATGACATTCCATAAAGTTTTTCTGTTTTTAATAAATCAATACTGCTAATAGGCGTTGTTGGCAGGTTGTACTGTTTTATTTGATTACATGAAAATACGTTGTCTTTCGTATGAACTGTTAATGGTATATCCGATGCATATTCGTTTATTATTTTTTTGATTGCTGTAAATGATACAGGTTCTTCATGCAGTATTTGTTGATGACTATCCGCGATAATACTCCCTGTACCGGCAATCATGTAATCAGGCAAAAGATATCCTTCCAACGGAGCAACTATCCATGGCAATGCTCTGCCGGAGTTAATTACGATCAGATTTCCTCTTTGCTGGAATTCCTTTATTGCATCTAAATCTGATTCCTTAAAATATGTTTTTCCATTATCAGAGAACAATATTGTTCCATCCATGTCTGTAAATAAAATATTTTTCTGTTTCATATTTTTTCCCTGCTAAATTGATTGTCTTGTTGCATTATCCTGGAAGCTAAAGTAATCAGGGCGATGGCGTGACTGGGTATATTCAAACATAACACCATCACTATTGTAAGTATGAGAGGTGACAACAGCCATACAGTTATAGTCTCCAAGATCCAAATATTTTTCATCAATTTCAGTCATCTTTTATACGGTCATGATACGTTTACTTGTGACAATGGAAACTCCAAGAGTATTTTCCAGATAATCGTAAATCGACTTTTCTGCAATCTCTTTAGTTAGATCTTTAGCAACGCTTTTCAAAAAATAATTATGGTTTTATAAATTTTTTCCGATCCCCTCAAGTTCGTTCATGGAATCCTTGTTTTTTTCAAGTTCATCTTTGGCTGTTGCGTAATATGATTTTTTGAAAAGCATATCCCATGAAAGATATTTTGCCATACAGTCAAACTGCTTATCAATCAGCTCATACTGGATACTGTCTACGGGAGAACCGCCTACAACAATCGTGCCAACTTTTTTATTTTTTAACTGCAATCCACGGCAGTAGCACTTATCAATGATAAGTTTCAATTGTGCTGACATTCCCCACCAATAAACTGGTGTAGCAAAAAGAATCATATCTGCGGCAGCAATTTTATCAATTTATAAATGCATTGATTGCTGTCAGCGTGTTTCCTTTTCTGGCACTTCCATTAATGATTACAATTTTCATGCGTGTATCCTCCAACTTCAGATTTGTATGTCTCTATTATACCATAATGATAGTGGTATGTGAAAAATTATATATTCATTTAAAGTGAATTTTTATGCAATTTTACCACTTTACCGCATTAAAATTTAATACTTTTTTTATAAAATGTGTAAAATATAACAAAAAGTACTGGACAAAATGTCCTATACGAGGTAAAATGCATATATGTAATCAAACAGCACATTTGAAGGTTGTGCAGATAGTATTGGTTATATTTTGCGAATTGGGGGGATTTTTCATGAGAATATATCATGCTAAGGATTATGCAGATATGAGCAGAAAGGCTGCAAATATCGTATCGGCACAGGTGATTATGAAGCCTAATTGTGTATTGGGACTGGCTACAGGCTCTACACCTATCGGCTTGTATAAGCAGCTCGTTGAGTGGTTCAAGAAGGGGGATTTGGACTTCTCAGAGGTTATGACGGTGAACCTTGATGAGTACAAGGGATTAAGCCGTGAGAATGACCAGAGCTACTATTATTTTATGCATCAGAATTTGTTTGATCATGTGAATATTCCGGTTGAGAATACTCACCTGCCAAACGGCATGGAGCCGGATTCTCAGAAGGAGTGCAAGCGCTATACAGAGCTGATTCAGTCTCTTGGCGGTGTTGATTTACAGCTTCTTGGTATCGGACACAATGGCCATATCGGTTTTAATGAGCCGGGCGAGTCTTTTGACAAGCAGGTACACTGTGTGAATCTGACAGAGTCTACTATTGAGGCTAATAAGCGCTTCTTTGCATCGGCTGATGATGTTCCGAAGCAGGCTTATACAATGGGTATCAAGACAATCATGCAGGCTAAGAAGATTCTTATTGTTGCAAGTGGTGAGGATAAGGCAGAGATTGTGCACAAGGCTTTCTTTGGACCGATTACACCACAGGTGCCGGCTTCTGTATTACAGTTGCACAATGATGTTACGCTTGTAGCGGATGAGGCTGCACTGAGTTGTTTATAGATGTTTTTTAGTTGAGAAGGTGCATGTATATGATAATAAAAAATGCAAGGGTATTTACAGAGGATGGCAGCTTTATGCAAGGTGATGTTGTCGTTAAGGATGGCCGTTTTGACAGTGTTTTGGAGAGAACAGCTGACACGGACGCGGCTAATGACAGCGCACCGCAGGAGATTATAGATGCATCAGGTCTTATCATGATACCGGGTCTTGTGGATATTCATTTTCATGGATGCAAGGGAGCTGATATGTGTGATGGCACCGCAGAGGCACTTGATGTGATTACAGCATACGAGGCTTCTATCGGAGTGACGAGCGTGTGTCCGGCTACTATGACCATTCAAAGGGATGAGCTTTTGAGTGTCATGAAAAATGCCGGTGATTATACTTATCATGGTGGTGCACATCTTGTAGGTATAAATATGGAGGGACCTTTTATCAGTCCTTCTAAAAAGGGCGCACAGGCGGCAGAGAATATCATGCGATGTGATTATGATTATTTCTGTGAGCTTCAGGATGCGGCCAATGGCTTGATAAAGCTTGTAGATATTGCTCCGGAGGAGCCGGGCGCGATTGATTTTATAGACAGGGTAAGAGGAAGTGTTGTGGTTTCAATAGCACACACAGCGGCTGATTATGACACAGCGGTAGAGGCTATTGAGCATGGTGCAAGCCATGCCACACATTTGTATAATGCGATGCCACCGCTTCATCACAGGAATCCCGGAGTTATCGGGGCTGTGAGAGATTCAGAAAAGTGTCATGCGGAGCTCATTTGTGACGGAGTGCATATTCATCCGTCGGTTATCAGGGCGACATTTGCCATGTTTGGTGCGAAGCGCATGATTTTAATAAGTGACAGCATGAGAGCCACAGGGCTTGAGGATGGAGAGTATACACTCGGTGGACAGGCAGTGACGGTCAGAGGTCCGCTTGCCACACTTCATGATGGGACAATTGCCGGCTCGGCAACCAATCTGATGGATTGTATGCGTTTCACAGTAAGGCAGGCAGGTATTCCGCTTGAGGAGGCAATTATGTGTGCTACAGCCAATCCGGCTAAGGAGATTGGCATCTATGATGAAGCAGGCAGCATTTCTGCAGGAAAGAGAGCAGATTTTGTGCTTCTCAATGATGATTTGGATATTGTGAGTGTGTATATCGACGGAAAGGAGATATCATGTTAGGTTTTTTTAAGAATAAGTCAAAGGGAAAGGTGATCTGTTCTCCGTGCAACGGCAGAGTGGTTCCTATTACAGAGGTTCCGGATCCTACTTTTTCTGAGAAGATATTGGGAGACGGTGTGGCCGTGATTCCTTCTGAGGGCAGGTTTTATGCTCCGGCGGATGGAGAGGTGACAGCTGTATTTGATACGCTTCATGCTTTTACCATGACGACAACTCAGGGAATCGAGCTGCTTTTGCACATTGGTCTGGATACAGTGACACTAAAGGGTGATCCTTTTAAATCACATATTTCTGTTGGTGATCAGGTGAAGAAGGGTGACCTTTTGATGGAGGCTGACCTGGAGCAGATTAAGGCAGCAGATCTTAATGTCATTACTCCGGTTTTAATTGGCAATACTGCTGATTATAGTGAGATAAAGATGCTCAAAGAGGGGAATGTATCCGCCGGTGATGAGATTTTAAGTCTCGCGTAGATTTGAATATAATTATATAATAATAACGAACTTTATTGGAGTATCTCCAGTTTAGTATACATAATGTAAAGGAGGGGAAATTTATGAAATTTCTTCAAAAACTGGGTAAAGCTTTAATGCTTCCCGTAGCGGTGCTTCCTATCTGTGGTATCCTCATGGGTATTGGATATTATTTATGTCCTGCAACCATGCAAGGTGGTGATATCGAAGGTGCGCGAAATTTAATAGGTCTGTTTTTAGTTAAAGCCGGGGGCGCTTTGATTGACAACATGGCCATCCTTTTTGTAATCGGCGTTGGTGTCGGTATGTCGGATAAGAACGACGGTACTGGCGGTATTGCAGCTTTAGCTTCATGGCTGATGATGACAACACTCCTGTCTACAGGCTTTGTTACCACAATCATGCCATCTATCGCTGACAGCGCTACAAAGACACTTGCATTCGACAAGATTCAAAACCCATTTATTGGTATCTTGGCCGGTATTATTGGTTCTTTGTGTTACAACAGATTTAAGGATACAAAGCTTCCTGACTGGCTGTCATTCTTCAGTGGCAAGCGTTGCGTAGCAATTATCGCAGGTGTTGTTTCAATCCTTGTATCTGTAGTATTACTGTTTGTATGGCCATTACTTTTCGGTGCTCTTGTTTCTATCGGTAAAGCAATCGTTGGTTTTGATGTAGTCGGTGCAGGTATCTATGCATTCCTGAACCGTCTGTTAATTCCTACAGGATTACACCACGCATTAAACAATGTATTCTGGTTCGATACTATCGGACTTGGAGACCTCAAACATTTCTGGGCAGGCGAGACATCAAAGGATGTTTCATGGAGCCTCGGAATGTACATGTCAGGTTTCTTCCCATGTATGATGTTTGGTATTCCTGGTGCAGCACTTGCTATGGTTAAGTGCGCAAAGCCTGCTAAGAAAAAGGCTGCCATCGGTATCCTTGCTTCTGCAGCTATCTGTGCATTCATCTGTGGTGTTACAGAGCCTTTCGAGTTTGCATTTATGTTCCTTGCTCCTGCTCTCTATGTGATTTATGCTTTACTTTATGGTATTTTCACAATGATTACAGTAGCTCTTGGATTTAGAGCAGGCTTCTCATTCTCAGCTGGTGCGATGGATTTATTATTCTCATCTTCACTTCCGGCTGCAGCAAGGACATGGCTCATCATTCCTCTTGGAATCGCAGCTTTTATCGTATTCTACATTGTATTCTATTTCGCTATCAAGAAATGGGATCTTAAGACCCCTGGTAGAGAGGATGATGATGTCGAGGCAGAGAAGAAGGCAGTGCTTTCTAACAATGACTATACAGCAGTTGCAAAGACTATTCTTGAGGGCTGCGGTGGCAAAGACAATATTGCAAGCATTGACAACTGCATCACAAGACTCAGACTTGAGGTTAAGGATATCACTCAGGTTGATGACAAGAAGATTAAATCTGCAGGTGTTGCAGGCGTTATGAAGCCTGGTAAGAATTCTGTTCAGGTTATTATCGGAACCAAGGTTCAGTTTGTTGCGGATGAGTTTTCTAAGCTTTGCGAGTAGATTTGTTCTGCAATATAGCAGTGTTGATTCACATTAGGTGATTCACATAATTTCATAATACATGATTAAAAGCCACACCGGGTGTTATGCCTGGGGTGGCTTTTTTGAGTTCTGGCCGTAAGCTCCGAACGGTCGTGGTGCACACGGAAATGTATAGCTTTACAGCAAGGGTTGAAAAACAAACAAACGTTTGTTATAATAAATTAAGTGAGGAAATAAAAGTATATCAGGTTTAGTAATTTAAGTATTCATTTAATTTATTGTAATTAGGGAAAATCCAATATCAATCGATTGATAGAAAGCGTGATTTTATATGAACATATGGCTTAAGTTAAGGAAAACAGCAGCAATTGCAATATGTGAGTTACTTGCAATTGCTACAATTTTTACAGGCTGTGCCTCCACTAATTTATCCGGCACGGAAGGTGCCGGGCATGCCGCAGGAGCTGTAGTGGCAGGTGAGGATTCTTCCGGCACTTTAGGCAGCAAGGATAATGTGGATGGTGCACAGAGTGGAAGTGATCCGGCGGAAGCTGATTCAGGTGCTAACGGTACAGGACAGGCGGATTCAGGAAAGCCACAGGAGGATCTGGTAAATAACAATTCCTACGTTTCCCTTGATGCGATTCCGGCATATGATGGCAAGGCATACGTGGCTGTCAACAATAATGAGCCTTTTTTTACGGACAGCGATATGACTACCACTGCTTTTGAAAATTACAGTGATTTGGATTCACTTGGCAGATGCGGTGTGGCTTATGCCAATATCTGCAAGGATGTCATGCCGACTGAGGAGCGTGGCAAGATAGGCATGATAAAGCCATCAGGCTGGCATACGGTGAAGTATGATGTGATAAAGGACAGGTATTTATACAATCGCTGTCATCTTATTGGCTATCAGCTTGCCGGGGAGAATGCCAATCCGAAGAATCTTATTACCGGTACGAGATATCTGAATGTGGAGGGGATGCTTCCGTTTGAGAATCTGGTAGCGGATTATGTAAACAATACAGGCAATCATGTGCTCTACAGGGTGACTCCGATGTTCTCTGGCAGCAATCTTGTTGCAAACGGTGTTCTCATAGAGGCAAAGTCGGTTGAGGATAACGGTGGCGGCATACTTTTTAATGTCTATTGCTATAATGTGCAGCCCGGAGTCGGAATAAACTATGAGAATGGTGACAGCTGGCTGGATGGCACCACTCCGCAGCAGAGCGCTCAGACGGATACACCGCAGAATGAAGGCTCGCAGAGCAGCGCTGGAAGTGGGGCAGGAGAATCCGGCTCTTCAGGCAGTACAACAGGAAGTGTATCATCAGGTTCAGACAGCTCAGCAGCAGAAAATAGCGCTGCAGATTCCTCAAACAGCGAGACGATGGTTCATATCACTGCAACCGGCAAGAAATATCACCGTGCGGGCTGTCGAACCTTGAAAAAGAGTGACACAGAGGTAACGCTTGATGAAGCAAAATCCATGGGCTTGTCTCCGTGTGGAATTTGCAATCCACCACAGTAGATGTGCATTAGCATTTGTAACCTTTCACAGTAGATGTGCATTAGCATTTGTAATCTTTCACAGCAGATGCTCGTTATCTTTGCAGTCCGTATAATTGCCATAAACCCTTGACGATTGCAAAACCGAAAAGTATAATAAAATAGCTAATGAATTCAATATTTTAATATAGATGGAGGAAACCAAATGGCACTGAGCAAAAAGCCGGTCAACGGCATGAAGGATATACTACCTGCAGAGATGGAAATCCGTGATTATGTGACAAGTGTGATCAAGGATACATACAGAAGCTTCGGATTTACACCTATAGAGACACCATGCATGGAGAATATAGCAAATCTCACAAGCAAGCAGGGCGGAGAAAATGAGAAGCTGATCTTCAAGGTAATGAAGAGAGGCGAGAAGCTGAATCTGGAGACAGCAAAGGAAGAGTCGGATGTAGTAGACTTTGGAATGCGCTATGACCTTACAGTGCCGCTTTCAAGATATTATTCAAACAATGCCAACAACCTGCCATCGCCGTTTAAGGCACTTCAGATGGGCAGTGTGTGGAGAGCAGACAGACCTCAGAGAGGCCGCTACAGACAGTTTACACAGTGTGATATAGATATACTCGGAGAGCCAAGCAATCTGGCAGAGATAGAGCTGATTACAGCAACCACTACCACGATCGGCAGACTCGGCTTCGAGAACTTTGAGATAAGAATCAACGAGAGAAGAATCCTAAAGGCAATGGCTGCTTACAGTGGTTTTGCTGAGGAGGACTACGACAGCGTATTTATCACACTCGATAAGATGGACAAGATAGGAGTGGAAGGCGTTGCAAGTGAGCTTGCACAGGATGGCTATCCACAGGAAAATATTGACAAATATCTTGATTTGTTTAAGCTTTTGGAGCAGACAAGGGATGTCACTGAGGGTGTAAAAATACTTTCAGAAAAGCTCGGTGAATATTTAGACGAAGAAGTGGTTACAAATATGACAGAGATAGCTACTGCTGTCAATGCCACAAAGGGAGCAAAGTTTGAGCTCGTATTTGACCCTACACTTGTTCGTGGAATGAGCTACTACACAGGAACTATTTTTGAGATATCAATGCCTGAGCTTGGCGCAGCTTGTGGCGGTGGCGGACGATATGACAAGATGATTGGAAAGTTCACCGGAAATGATGTACCTGCCTGTGGTTTTTCAATCGGTTTTGAGAGAATTATCCTGCTTCTCATGGAGAGCGGCTTCAAGATTCCTGAGAGTCCAAAGAAGGTGGCTTATCTGGTTGAGAAGAAATATCCGGCAGACAAGCTTGTTGATGTCATGAACCAGGCAAAAGACGCAAGAGCAAACGGACAGCAGGTGCTTGTTGTGCGCATGAACAAGAACAAGAAATTCCAGAAGGAGCAGCTTATGAAAGAGGGCTACGAGGAGTTTGTTGAGTTCTTTAACAGATAGGAATCTGATAAGCAGCAGATTAGCTGTGCAGCAGCGGTACCAGACAGATATTAGAATAAATATATAGTAGAAATATAAGGAGCATAAAATGGCAGAATCAATGCAGGGCTTACATAGAAGCCATAGATGTACAGAAGTATCAAATGCCAATATCGGTGAGAAGGTCACCGTCATGGGCTGGGTACAGAAGAGAAGAAATTTAGGAAGTCTCATTTTCGTAGATTTAAGAGACAGAAGCGGAATACTTCAGATAGTATTCGGTGAGGAAAATGTAGGTGCAGAGGGCTTTGAAAAGGCAGGAACCTTAAGAAGTGAGTTCGTCATCGCAGTTGAGGGAACTGTTCAGAAGAGAACAGCTGCTGTCAATGAGAACTTAAAGACAGGTGATATCGAGGTTATCGCTACATCAATCAGAGTGCTTTCAGAGGCACAGACACCTCCATTCCATATTGAGGAGAATTCAAAGACCAGCGAAGACATCAGACTTAAATACCGTTATCTGGATCTTCGCCGCCCTGATATCCAGAGAAATCTCATGCTCAGAAGCAATGTGCTTCGCGTGATGCGTGACTTTATGGCAAACGAGGGATTTTTGGAGATAGAGACACCAATCCTTTGCAAGTCTACACCGGAGGGCGCCAGAGACTATCTCGTGCCAAGCCGTATACACCACGGACATTTTTATGCGCTTCCACAGTCACCACAGCTCTTTAAGCAGCTTCTGATGGCTTCAGGCTATGACAGATATTTCCAGATTGCACGATGCTTCCGTGATGAGGATCTGCGTGCAGACAGACAGCCTGAGTTTACACAGGCAGATATGGAGCTTTCATTTGTAGATATCGATGATGTAATCGAGGTAAATGAGAGACTGTTAAAGCACCTTTTTAAAGAGGTCATAAATGTGGATGTTGAGATTCCGTTTAAGCGTATGCCTTGGCAGGAGGCTATGGACAGATTTGGTTCTGACAAGCCTGATACACGTTTTGGTATGGAGCTTTGCGATGTTTCGGATGTGGTAAAGGACTGTGGCTTTGGAGTATTCACAGGAGCTCTTGAAAACGGTGGCTCTGTCCGCGGTATCAATGTAGAGGGACAGGCAAAGATGCCTCGTAAGAAGATTGACAAGCTTGTAGAGCATGCAAAGGGCTGTGGAGCAAAGGGACTTGCTTATCTGTGCATCAATGAGGATGGCACATACAAGTCATCATTTGCCAAGTTTATGACAGAAGCTGAGCTTGATGCACTTGTTGCAAAGATGAACGGAAAGCCGGGAGATTTACTCCTTTTCGCAGCAGACAAGAATAAAATCGTATGGAATGTACTTGGAGCACTTCGTCTCATGCTCGGAGCTGAGCTTGGCCTGATTGATGAGAACAAGTACAATTTCCTCTGGGTAACAGAGTTCCCACTCCTTGAGTGGTCTGATGAGGAAAACAGATTTATGGCAATGCATCATCCATTCACTATGCCTATGGAGGAGGATTGGGACAAGATAGACTCAGATCCGGGCGCAGTTCGTGCAAAGGCATATGATATCGTACTCAATGGTACAGAGCTCGGTGGAGGCTCAGTGCGTATCCATCAGGATGACATCCAGGAGAAGATGTTTGAGGTGCTTGGTTTCACAAAGGAGCGTGCACATGAGCAGTTTGGATTCCTGCTTGATGCATTCTCATATGGTGTACCGCCACACGCAGGACTTGCCTTTGGTGTTGACCGTATCTGCATGCATATGCTGCATACAGACAATATCAAGGAGGTTATTGCATTCCCTAAGGTAAAGGACGCTTCGGACCTCATGTCAGAGGCACCCGGAACTGTAGATCCAAAGCAGCTTGAGGAGCTTGGAATAGCTGTGGCTGCAGAGGAAGATGAGGAATAACACTATAATATGAATTTGAAAAAAAATATTTTCAATGCGATTACCATAATACTGCTCGCCGCACTTATTGCGGGGGCAGTATTGCTTAATAACAGGATAAAAAAGCTCGAGACACAGATGTCATACACATCAGACAACACATCGGTGATACTTTCCGATGTGCAGACCATGCAGGATGATATCAAGTCCACTCTTGAGGAGGAGGCCAGCCTCATAACAGACTGGGATATTTCCTTAAAAAGTGCAGATTTTACCGATATGACATACACAGTCTCTGTCTCGGTGGTGCCAAAGGAGTACACAGAGGATACAAAAACCAGTGTATTTTTCGGTACAAACGAGATACCGCTCGAGTTAGACGGCATCAAGTATACGGGTGAGGCCACACTTCCACTGTCTGAGGACTATGCAGGCAATGTGACATTTCTGTTTGTTGATGGAAATAAGAGAAGCACAGAGGTGCTCGATAAGTTTGAAGGTGTGACATCAGTGTTCAAAAATGTAGCATCCGGCATACTTGCCGATAAACCAACCTTTGACAATGGCAGCATAAAGCTTGGCACAGATGTAGATGTAGCAGTCATGGGAAATGATTACTTTGACTTTAACAGTGTGCAGCTCGTAGTTGCAAGCTCAGATACAGAGCTAAAGACATACGATATCCGACAGCTGTTGGCAGAAAACGGCACGGATAGTGCAGACTCTGCAGACACAGACTCCATCACATCCACCTTAAGCCGGAAGGATGATGCCAAAAAAGATGGCTCAAAGAATAACACGGAAAATGATACCTCTGATGCCTCAAAAGAGGACGACGGTAAGCTCCATAGCCTCGAAGGCACAGTCAAAATCGAAGACTTAATTCCTGTCACAGCCGCAAGCAATATCAAAATATATGTCAAAGCAGTATCGGCACAGGGCTACACCTTCACATATGACCTGTTCGAGGGTACCGTAAATCAGGACATCACAGACTTTGAAACCACAGCTGACATATCCGGCGGCGACTACACAGTGACCGACCCGTCCGGCAGCAAATACGAACCATAAGAATATGATATAAAATAAAGCTCATTTCGCATCAGTGAAATGAGCTTCAAATTTAAGAAGAAAAAAGTGCCGGACAAAATTTCACGCCAGTGAAATAAGTCCGGCACTGCCAGAATGCAAGGCAGCAAAGCGCCTCGCTCATAAAACAGAATTAGCCGGAGAGTACACGGTGTGTTCCGAAGAAAAATGTGAACTGCCGCGGAGTTCCATAAAGTAAAAAAGAAAGAGAATGTAAATAAAACCATAATCTGTCCGGAAAAACAACCGCGGCTGACTTCACATTTTTCTGAGGAATATACTGTGTGCTATGCCGGCAACCTCACAACCTAAAAAGCGAGGCGCCACAAGGCTCCTCACCCTTCTTTTTTGCTGAGCGGCAGCGTAAATATAAACTCAGTTCCCACACCCTCAGTACTTATCACATTTATATTCTCACCATGCGCCTGCACGATTTCTTTAACTATAGACAGGCCAAGTCCCGTACCGCGCTTATCCTTTCCGCGGGATAAATCACTCTTGTAGAAGCGCTCCCAGATCTTTGAAAGGCTGTCCTTCGGTATACCGATACCGTGATCCTTTACTGATATAAACACCTTTTCATTTCTGATACTCGTCTCAATCTTGATACTCGAATCATTATTTGAAAACTTCACAGCGTTGTCTATCAGGTTGTAAAGAATCTGCTGGATTTTGACCATATCACCGCGCACGAAAAGCTCTTTTCCGGTGAGCAGCAGGTCAAAGCTTAAGCCCTTCTCACTGCATTTACCCTCGAAGGTAAGGATTGTCGTGCGGATCATTGTATTGATGTCAAAATCAGCAATATCCAGATGTATGCCGTGATGACCGAACTGGTTCAGATCGATAAGACTCTTGGTGAGCTTATTAAGCCTCTCGGTCTCAAAAAGTATGATGTTTAAGTATTTATCCTGCATCTCAACAGGAATGGTTCCGTCCAGCATGGCCTCCACGTAGCCCTTTATCGAGGTAAGAGGGGAGCGAAAGTCGTGTGACACGTTGGAAACAAACTTGCGCTGATCCTCCTCAAGCGTATCAAGCTCAGTTGCCATGTAGTTTAGTGTGTTTGCCAGATAGCCGATTTCGTCATTGGAATGTACATCAATCTGGGCAGTGAAATCGCCCTTTGCATACTTCTTTGCGGTCTTTGTGATTTTGGAGATAGGACGGTAAATGGAGCGGCTCATCGTGACAAGCATAATAAATGCCACTACAAAAATGAGCGCTACAGTGTAAAAGGAGATATTCATAAAACCGTTTACACCTGCCGTGATATGGCTCATTGTCTTGTGAATGACTATGTAGCCGATATTCTGGTACGAGACATTTACCGGGGAAAATACGGACAGCATCCTATGCTTGAAGGAGCCGTAAAAATTTCCAATCATATAGTTGTTGCTGCCAAAATCGGTGACATCAAAGCCATTTATCACTACAGGCTTAGAACTGTCATTTTGGGTATCAATGCCTATTGACGGATCATCTGAGTCCATGAGCAGCTCACCGTCAGGGCTGACCACCCATACCTTGGCATCCATATAGTCGGCTACGATTTTCATGTGATTCTGGAAATCGCTAAGCGACATGGATGAGCCAAAGTATTCGGCGGCGTAATCACCTGCAATGATGGATGCTTCCCTGTAGAGATTGGATGCCTCCTGCTTTTCAATATAGTCTGTGGTGAGATGCTGTGTAAAGGTGCATATAATGAAAAAAGCGATGACACCGTAAATCAGGTAGCTGATTAACAGCTTAGAGTAGATGGTGTGCTTCATTATTATTTTACCTCAAACTTGTATCCGATACCCCAGACAGTTGCGATGCGCCAGGTAGGCTTGTCCTTGATTTTCTCGCGGAGACGCTTTACATGCACATCGACAGTGCGGGTGTCACCGACATATTCATAGCCCCATATGTTGTCCAGAAGCTGCTCTCTTGTAAACACCTGATTTGGAGATGAGGCAAGAAAATATAATAGCTCAAGCTCCTTTGGCGGCATATCAATCTGCTGTCCGTCATAAGTGACAGAGTAGTTGGACAGATTTACAATAAGCCCCGGGTACTCCACACACTTGATATCTACGGAAGCATAGGCTTCCGGCTTTGCAGGCTGGAAGCGTCTGAGCACGGCCTTGACTCTTGCCACAAGCTCCTTTGAGTCAAAGGGCTTGAGTATATAGTCGTCGGCGCCAAGCTCCAGGCCTAAAACCTTGTCAAATACCTCGCCCTTTGCGGAGAGCATGATAATCGGCACATCGGACTTTGCACGTATCTCACGGCATACCTGATAGCCGTCTATGCCCGGAAGCATAAGGTCCAAAAGAAGCATGTTTGGCTTGTAGTGCTCGAACGCGATAAGAGCCTGCTCACCGTCATTTACGATTTTGGTGTCATAGCATTCCTTGGTCAGATATAGAGATATAAGCTCTGCTATATTGTTGTCGTCGTCTACTATCAGTATTTTCTGTTTAACAGCCATTTCTAATCTCCTTCTTAAAATTTATTTATATTCCGTAAAAGTACATTGTCGTTATTTAAAGGTTGCGATGGTTACTCCGGCATCGCCCTCACCAAACTCACCGAGATGGTATTCCGCAATAGTTTTTGTCCTCTTCAAAAGTCCATGCACAGCCTTTCGCAGTGCACCGGTGCCTTTTCCGTGGACAATGCGCACAGATGAAAGATGAGCGATATATGCGTCGTCTAAGTATTTATCCAAGAGAGCAAGTGCCTCATCCGTAGTCTTTCCAATCAGGTTGATTTCTGATGAAACTGACAGCGATTTGCTCATCTTTATCTTGCTTCCGCTGCCGCCGTACTTCTTGGCAGGAGATACATCGTCGTTTAAGAGCACGAGGTCATTAATGTTAACCAGCGAGCGCAGTATACCCATCTGCACATACAAATCGCCCTTGGCGTTTGGCAGAGTGTGGACAGTTCCCTTCAGATTGAGGGAGAGCACAAGCACAGAATCACCGATGCGCAGCTTCTTAGGCGCCTTGTGATTTGCCTTGGCAGTGTTTTTCTTGATGTCTGACAGCTTCTTTTCCTTGTCATTCATCTTGTCACGAAGGGCAGAGCGCTCCTTTTCCATCTGGCTCATAGGAGCCTGTCCCTGTCCGTATTTGTTGAAATTGCGGATGGTTTTGTCGGCAAGTTCCTTTGCATCCTGCAGTATCTTGTAGGCTTCCTCATTTGCCTCGCGTAAAATCTTGTCTTTGCTCTTGTCTATGCGCTCATTTTTCTCTTCGAGCTGTTTCTTGAGTTTTTCAATCTCGGCCTTGTAGCTGTTGATTTCAAGCTGTTCCTTTTCGATGGTTTGTCGCTGTGACTCGAGGCTTGCAATCAGATCCTCAAAATCAAGGTCGTTATCATTAATTCTGCTTTTTGCATCCTCGATGATGCTTTCGTCCAGACCAAGCTTTGATGAGATTGCAAATGCGTTACTCTTTCCAGGAATACCGATTAACAGGCGGTAGGTAGGGCTTAAAGTCTCCACATTGAACTCACAGCAGGCATTTTCCACACCGTCTGTGGAAAGCGCATACACCTTCAGCTCACTGTAGTGTGTGGTGGCCATGGTGATGGCACCATACTGGTGCAGTCTGTTTAAAATTGAGATGGCAAGTGCCGCACCCTCTGTCGGGTCGGTTCCCGAGCAGAGCTCATCGAACAGGCAAAGGCTTCTGTCATCAGCTTTTTCAAGAATTTTTACGATATTGGTCATGTGAGACGAGAAGGTACTGAGACTTTGCTCAATACTCTGCTCATCGCCTATATCCGCAAAGACATCCTCAAAGATGGCGAGCTTTGACCTGTCTGCCGCAGGAATGTGAAGACCTGCCTGACCCATGAGAGTCAAAAGTCCGACAGTCTTTAGTGAAACCGTCTTACCACCGGTGTTTGGTCCGGTGATGATGAGCTGCTTATAGTCCTCGCCGAGCCGTACATCTATAGGGACCACCTTTTTAGCATCCAAAAGCGGATGACGGCCCTTTCTGATATTGATATGCCCCTCGGTGTTGAACTCAGGTGCCACACCGTTATATGATTTAGCCAGATTTGCCTTTGCAAAAATGAAGTCAAGCTCTGAAAGAATCTCATAGTCCTGCTCCAAGGCAGCCGCATTCATGGCAACCTTGTCGCTGAGCGCTGCAAGGATTTTTTCAATCTCCTCCTGCTCCTTTATGAAAAGCTCCTTGAGCTCGTTATTCAAATTGACGACAGCCATCGGCTCGATAAAAAGGGTAGAGCCGGTAGATGACTGGTCGTGCATCATGCCGGGTACATTGCCCTTTGCCTCAGCCTTTACAGGCAGACAATATCTGCCGTCGCGCATGGTCACAACCGCATCCTGCAGATATGTCCTCGTTGTGCTGTTGTTCATGAGCTTGGTGAGTTGCGCATGGATTCTGTCGTTCATGCCGCGTATGCTCTTTCTTATCTTAAAAAGCTCAGGACTCGCATCATCGGCAATCTCTTCCTCAGATAAAATGCACCTCTTAATCTCGTCGCAGAGCGCAGAAACCGGTTCAATCCCTGAAAACAGACCGGAGAGTGAATCCTGTTTCTCATTATCCATGGCGCTTCTGCCATAAGCCTTCACGCGCTTTGCAACCTCCAAAAGACTGCAGATGCGAAGAAGCTCGGTCGTATTCAGAGCTCCGCCGATATCGAGTCTCTTTAGGGAAGCATGTACATTGTGTATGCCAACGAAGGACACTCCGCTGTCCTTGTACAGGCGGCTTAGTGCATCGGCAGTGGTGGTCTGCAGATGTCTGATTTCGTATAAATCGGTGATAGGCTCAAGCGAAAGACACCTTTTCTTTGTCTCATCACATGCTGCGTAGCTGCTTAGCATGGTGAGGATTTTGTTATATTCCAATGTTTTGTAAACTTTTTTATTCATTTCTATATCCTTATATTTCGGTAGTTAAATATTAAATTTATATTTACTGTATAGCTTATCATATTATAGCTGAAAATCTTCAAAAAAACCATAATAAATATGTATTAAATGATAATTACAAGATGATAACATAAAGTTTAATACATAACGAACCGGTTTGTTAAACGAGCCAAAAAGTAAGGGCTTGCAGCAGTCCGGCGGGTACATGCCACAAGCCCGTACTCAAAAAATATGGTTGCAACGCAATATAATTCAGAATATAATGTAAGATAGTAACTAAAGACATCTAATCAGGGTGACAATATGGAGCAATTTATCAGAGAAAAGATAAAGGATAAACCGCTGAATAAAAAAAGACTTGCAAAAAAAGCAGGCACAGCAGCACTCTGCGGAGTGGCATTTGCAGTGGCTGCAAGCATTGTTTTTGCTATATTTCTGCCGGTTATCAACAGACAATCAAAAAAAGCTTCAGATGGAAAAAATAATAATGATGTGCAGATAGCCACACAGCAGCCTGGCATAGATGACAGCAATGATGCATATAGTGAAAATGGTACACAAAGCACAGAGTCCGGCATTTCTTCGGAGCCGTCTTTGCAGACCTATCAGCCTACACTCGCAGATTATCAGGCAGTGCAGAACCAGCTCTACAGCGTGGGCGCTTCGGCCTCGAAATTTGTAGTAGGAGTCACGGGTGTGACAGATGCCACTGATATTTTCAACAATTCCTATGAGACCGAGGGTCAGGGAGTGGGAGTGATACTGAGGGACAATGGAAAGCAGCTAATCATTCTGACAGAGAAAAATGTAGTGGATAAGGCGGATAAGCTTAGTGTAACCTTTGTAAACGACATGATGGCTGATGCTGCGCTGGTCAAGTATGACAGCAATACAGGTATAGCAATCATTTCCGTGGATAAGTCACTTCTGGACGACGCCACAACAGGGGCTATAGCGGTTGCGGAGCTTGGTAATTCAAATATTGTTTCAAGAGGAGCATCTGTCATTGCGCTTGAGGCAAACTATGCCATTCTCACAGGTCTTGTAACGTCAACAACCAACGAGCTGTCGGCGCAGGACAACAATTACTCGGTGCTCACCACAGATATCGCAAGCAACAAGTTGCAGAGCGGTATACTGATTAATACAGATGGTCAGGTCATAGGGCTTTCGCTTCAGGATTTCAATCCGGCGGAGGAGAACAATACGCTCACGGCTGTCAGCATAAGCGACCTGTCACCTGTCATTGAAAAGCTCGAGAGTGGCGCGGATGTGCCGTACATAGGCATCACCTGTACTACAGTTACAGAAAAAATAGCAAACAGATATAACATCCCAAAGGGTGTTTATATAAAGCAGGTTACCATGGATTCACCGGCATTTGTCTCGGGGCTTCAAAGCGGAGATGTGATAGTTGCGGTAAACAATACAGATGTGTCGAATGTGTCCGCGTACAACACACAGCTTATGAAGCAAAAGCCTGAGGATACCTGCAATCTGAAAGTAAAGAGAAAAGGAAGCAACGGCTACACGGAGATTACCTGTCAGGTGAAAATCGGAGTGATGAATTAGCCGAAATAGGAGGATATATGAAGTATATTTCAACTCTCCGCGAGGGAGAGAGAATCAATGAGATTTTTTTATGCAAGAGTAAGCAGACAGCAATGACCAAAAGCGGAAAGCCTTATGACAATGTTATCCTGCAGGATAAGACAGGCACGCTGGATGCCAAGATATGGGATGTGGGCTCAGTAGGCATTGAGGAATTTGATGCAATGGATTACATAGCCATAACCGGTGATATCACAAGCTTTCAGGGCAATTTGCAGTGTTCCATAAAGCGTGCGAGAAAGGTAAACGAGGGAGAATATGACCCTGCGGATTATCTGCCGGTCAGCGATAAGGATGTAGAGGTCATGTATAAGGAACTCATGGGCTTTATCGGCTCTGTAAAGAATCAGTACCTGTCACAGCTCTTACATAGCTTTTTTGACAATAAGGAGTTTGAGCGCCGTTTCAAGTTCCATTCAGCCGCAAAGAGCGTGCACCACGGCTTTGTAGGAGGTCTTTTGGAGCATACACTCGGTGTGACGAAGAACTGTGATTATTTTGCAAAAATGTATCCGGTTTTAAACCGTGACCTGCTTCTTACAGCAGCTATTTTCCATGATATCGGAAAATTAAAGGAGCTTTCCACTTTCCCGGAGAATGACTATACAGACGCAGGTCAGCTCCTCGGACATATCATGATTGGTGCAGAGTGGGTAGGCGATGCGATTAAGAGCATCGACGGCTTCCCGGTAGTGCTCGCAAACGAGCTGAAGCACTGCATACTTGCCCACCACGGCGAGCTTGAGTTTGGCTCTCCGAAAAAGCCGGCACTTGTCGAGGCACTTGCACTTAGCTTTGCAGACAACATAGATGCCAAGATGGAGACCTTCAGAGAGCTGCTTGTAAATGTGCCTGAAAACGATACAAAGTGGCAGGGCTACAACAGATTTATGGAGACAAATTTCCGCAGAACAAGTGTGTAAAAAGGCGGACGATATTAATCATAAATGAGGGGCAAAATACCTTTTGACCCTCATATCATTATACATAAAATAAAGAAGAGAAAAGCATGAAAAAAAATGACATATTTGAACTTGAAATAACAGATATGGGAACGGACGGCGAGGGTATCGGACATTATGATGGCATGACCTTTTTCGTAAAGGATGCACTGATTGGTGACGTCATAACAGCCCGCGCAACAAAATTAAAGAAAAACTATGGCTACGCAAGAGTGGAAGAGATTAAGACCCCTTCCACTTTTCGCGTTGAGCCGGAATGTGAGCTGCACAAGAGGTGTGGAGGCTGCCAGATACAGGCGCTCTCCTATGAAAAGCAGCTTGAATTTAAAAATAATAAGGTGCGCAACAATCTCATGCGTATAGGTGGATTTTCCGAGGCAAAGCTGGACAGTAAAATGCAGCCGCCTGTAGGCGCAGACAATCCATACCGCTACCGTAACAAGGCACAGTTTCCGGTGGGATATGACAGGGATGGCAATATAGTGACAGGCTTTTATGCATCGCGAAGCCACAATATCATCCCGGTTGAGGACTGCAGGCTTGGGGTGCCGCAAAACAAAGAGATACTCGACATCATAAAGGAATGGATGAATGAGTGCGGCATCACACCGTATGACGAGAACACACACAAAGGGCTCGTGCGCCATGTGCTTATCAGATATGGATTTACATCAAAGCAGATTATGGTGTGTCTTGTGATAAATGGGGACAGTCTTGAAGCAAAACGCCGAGCCGGGAATGTAGCAGATATACTGTGCGAAAGACTCTCAAAAATCGATGGAATGACTTCCATTTCCTACAATATCAACAAGGAAAACACAAATGTCATCCTCGGCAAAAAGACGGTCTGCATATGGGGCAGACCATATATTGAGGACACCATCCATCTGCTTTCTTACCCTGATTTCACACCACAGGGGACAGGTATCACGTATCAGATTTCGCCACAGTCGTTCTATCAGGTAAACCCGAAGCAGACAGAAAAGCTTTACAGCACGGCACTTGCATTTGCAGGGCTCACAGGAAATGAAAATGTCTGGGATCTCTACTGTGGTATCGGTACCATATCGCTCTTTTTGTCACAGAAGGCAAAGCAGGTGTACGGAGTGGAAATAGTGCCTCAGGCAATCGAGGATGCCAAAAACAATGCGAAGCTCAATGGCATCACAAATGCACAGTTTTTCGTAGGAAAGGCTGAGGAGGTGCTGCCACAGTTTTATGAGAATGCAAAGAAAACTGAGAAAATCACTGATGATACAGCATCCACCGGACGTACAGATATGCTTCGCCCGGATGTGATAGTCGTTGACCCTCCAAGAAAGGGCTGTGATGAGAAGTGCCTGGACACAATGCTTGCTATGTCACCGGAGAGGATTGTATATGTGAGCTGCGATTCGGCAACATTGGCAAGGGATTTGAAGATACTGTGTGAGGAGAAGTATGAACTCATGAAGTGGCAGGCATTTGATCAGTTTTCTCATACGACGCATGTAGAAAGTATTTGCCTCCTCGAGCGGGTGAGCAACTGAACTGGTTTAAAAGAATATGGTCGCAGATTGATGGAGGAAACGTAAATGATTATAGTTTCTTTCATATGAGAAAGGCGGATGGGACATATATTTCAGTGCTCGACCATGGCAGGATAGTGGATTCAGTGCGCAATGGCAGAGTATTTTATGTGATGATCATGGACTTGAATGCATTGCAGAGGCACTATGGAGACTGCCTGGAGCTGGTGGAAAAGTAGAAAAAAGCAGATTGTGAACACATGAGTTCACAATCTGCTTTTTTAATAGTGCATACACAATTTATTTATCCGAATAAATCACATTTCCACCGCATACGGTGTACTTCACATTGCCGGTCAGTTCCATGCCGGTGAAAGGTGTGTTTGATGATTTTGATGCATATTCGCATGGTACCCATTTTTCATCAGGATCAAAGATGACAAAATCTGCAGCAGCACCCTCTGAGATAGTACCGTAAGGCATGTGGTACAGCCTGGCAGGATTGATAGTCATCTTTTCCAAAAGCTCAAGCATGCTCAGATGGCCCGGTTTGACAAGGCTTGTGATACCAAGAGCAAGAGATGTCTCAAGACCGATGATACCGCTTGGAGCTTCGGTTACAGGCTTTGATTTTTCCTCGGTGCTGTGAGGCGCATGATCTGTTGCGATAAGGTCTATTGTGCCATCGATAAGTCCATCTATAATCTTTTGACGGTCTGCTTCAGTGCGCAGAGGCGGATTCATCTTGGCAAGGGTGCCGTGCTCTAAGACAGCATCCTCAGTCAGCGTGAAGTGATGTGGAGTGGCCTCGGCATGGAGCCTTGCACCAAGCTTTTTGTAGGTGCGGACTATATCAACAGATACACCGGAGCTGATGTGCTGTATCACAACATCAGCACCACTGCGCAGCGCAAGCAGACAGTCTCTTGCGACAAGGGCTTCCTCAGCGATGGATGGTGAGCCGTAGATACCGAGAGCGTCAGATACTTTTCCGTGGTTGATGCCGTTGTTTTTGATAAATGCAGGGTCCTCCTCATGGAGACTTATCGGCATATCAAGCTTTGCAGCATTTTGCATGGCTCTGTAGCAGAAAGCAGCATTTGTAAGAGGGATGCCGTCATCTGTAAAGCCACATGCTCCGGCTTCCTTTAAAGCTGCCATGTCAACCTCATCCTGTCCTTTGAGGGAGTGCGATATTGCAGCGGCCTGATACATACGGATTTTTTCCTGCTTTCCACGTGTGAGGTTGTCCTTTAGAGTATCCACATTGTCCACTGTAGGCTTTGTGTTTGCCATGCACACAACAGTTGTGAAGCCACCCTTTGCGGCAGACAGGGAACCGGTGTGGATATCCTCCTTGTATGTGAAGCCCGGATCACGGAAATGCACATGTGTGTCGATAAGTCCCGGTCCGACAATCATTCCGGATGCATCTATTATTTCTTCTTTTTCAGTTGCAGCAGCATCTGATGCGCATGAGATGTCAGGTGCTATTTTTACTATTTTCCCATCTTTTACAAGTATATCCATCTGTTCGTAGAGACCTGATGCCGGGTCTGCTACAATGCCGTTTTTTATTATCATGATAATCCTCCTGTAGATTGTACTTATTTTCTGATACTATGAGTATATAGTATAATGAAGCGCACGAATTTGCAAATGAATTTCATAACTGTTCAGTACCTTCAACAAATTTCGTAATTGTTCAGTGCTTTCATAGCTGCGAGCCGCAAGCGCATTAGAATCAGCAGCGCAGAATAGTTACCCAATTTCAAACAAAAGTGAAAATTGAAAATGGGTCGCAATCATAATCGTCTGGTATATATGGACAATAGAAAATTTTATAGATATAATATGATTTAAGGGATCTTGAACTGGATACCTTTTGACCCTCACATCATTTTACTAAGTAGGACTAAATTGGCATAATGTACAATATCCATAGGTTGATAGCATAGTAGGCAGACCCTGGGGAGCTGTAATCCATAAAACTTTTAAAACAGCACCCAAAATTCAGCCCAAAAGCCGGAAAAATTGCGAGAAAAGTAGCTGAAATTGCAGAAATCTCAAAAACAGCTCCCAAAATTCAGCCCAAAAGCCGGAAAATTGCGGGAAAAAGTAGCTGAAACTGCAGAAATCTTCAAAACAGCACCCAAAATTCAGTGCAAAAGCCGGAAAAATTGCGAGAAAAGTAGCTGAAATCACTATAAATCACAAAACAGCACAAAAAAATTAAAGGGAGAAAAACAATGAGCTTAATAAAAGGTATACATCACGTATCTATGAAGTGCAGCAGCACAGAGGAATATGAAAAGACAATAGATTTCTACAAAAACATTCTGGGAATCCCGGTCGTAAGGGAATGGCAGGCAGGAATCATGCTTGATACCGGAAACGGAATTGTTGAGATTTTTAACGATGGAGATGATGCACCGGGAAAAGGTGTGATTCGTCATTTTGCATTTGCAACAGATAATGTGGATGCGTGTGTAGAGGCTGTAAAAGCAGCAGGATACGAGGTATTTATTGAGCCGAAGGATATAGAAATCGCATCAACACCGGTATTTCCGGCGCGCATAGCATTCTGCAAGGGACCACTTGGCGAGGAAATTGAGCTGTTTCAGGAAAAGTGATAGGACGTATTAATGGTTTTACAGGGGTATTATGCTATGGGAAAAACTCCAATTAAGCACACGCTTGCAGGCTATATTATAAAAAAAACAGATACCGAAGGATACCGGTCAGGAAAACTAACCAGAGAAAAACATTTGAACAAAATAACAGAAATGATGGAATTTGTTGGCGGACGCCGGAAACTAATCGATCAGGCAAGGTTCATAGAGAATAATACACAAGCAGGCCGCGATGGGAAGATAAGAATTAATTGGATTCAGGTCAACAGCGATATTAAAAAAATTGATTGTGATGTCAGCAGCATACCGGAGATGTGTCGGCTTGAGGGTGTTGAGGATTCAAGAGCAAAACAGCTAAGATTGATAGAGTCTGTAAAGCAGTGGAAATCAGAGGTTGGTGACTGCGATTGGATATGCAGATATTATGATGATATTTTGGGGCGTCTGGAAGCCGGAAAGAGTGTCACAGAGGCTGATGAGGATATGCGTTTTAAGTGTATCAATTCTATAACAAGAATAAAGGAGCCTGTGTGGGAGCGTGTTTTTAGTGCAAAGGTTTTTAATGATTCAAAGAAATTTGAAAAATGCTATCGACAAAAGATGGTATCAATTCTGACTAAATATTCTCCATATTATGAGAAGGATATGGAGGATTATGATACAGAGGGAGAGGAAGATGATGCCAAAGAGGATAATAAGAAGTCGGGGCTTGAAATTTTGAAGATGCATGGTATTATGTCATATGCACAGACAATGGAATGGAAGGGACCATTGTCATATAGAATTGATGATACATGTGTTATTGATACGTCAAAGCAGATTTATGGAACCATTATTAATACGCAGACACTTGAGCATGCAAGTCCGGTTTCGCTTGCAGGATGCAAAAGAATTATGACCATAGAAAATAAGGCTAACTATGAAAGTATGCAATATGATGAGAATACCTTGTATATTTTTTGTCATGGTTATTTTACTCCTAAGGAAGTGTATTTTCTAAAGAAATTAAGCCTTATTGTATCTAAGGAATGTGAGTTCCTCCATTGGGGAGATATGGATTTTGGAGGGATAAGCATATTCTTGTTTATTAAGGATAGAATTTTTGAAAAACTAATGCCTTATAGAATGGGGGTAGCGGATTTTGAGGAAGCATTAAAAAAAGATGCGGGAATACCTCTTAAGACTTCGACTAGGGAAAAACTTCAAAAAAAGGATGCAGGATTGCTTACTGAATTAAAAGAAGCAATTCTTGAATCGGATAAAACAATAGAGCAGGAAAGGCTCTTATGAGGCTGATTCGGAAAACTCTAAATACACATATATATTTGACAAATCAAAGTATAAAGATATATACTAGCCGAGTTAAGCAAATTAATCAAGCTTTAAAATAATAATAATTAAAATGATGATTTTACGAAAGGAGTGCAACTATGAGCTGGAAAACAACCACACTTCACCTCATGAAAGGTAACTGTTTAGCTGTTTACAGGGATAGTGCGCTCTTTTTTAGGTAAACAGCTTTAATAAATTAAGTTAAACTCAAATTAAAATAAAACTGAAACGCACTATCTCCTGTTCAAAATATTTAAAGACAACTGTTTTGAAAAGGAGATTTTTTTATGCGTAAATTTAATATTAAAGCACAGATACATAAATTGTATACACTGACCACGGTAGGATATTTCAGGATAGCAGGGGCTTCATGGGTTGCACTTCTTGCGCTCAGAGGTTTTTCAATGTTTGAGATAGGAATATTGGAAAGTATATTTCACATAGTAAGCAGCAGCTTTGAGATACCATCAGGGGTTGTTGCGGATGTGTTTGGAAGAAAGAAAACCATGGTGCTTGCAAGTCTTGTAAGTTTTGTATCGGGACTTTTTATGATACTGTCTAACAATTTCTGGTCAGTTGCATTTGCTATAGGATTTAGCGCCTTAAGCTACAATCTCGAATCAGGCACACGTGAAGCTTTGGCATATGATAGTTTAAAATTTGCCGGTCAGGAGGAAAAATACAATAAATTTGCATCAACTGAAATGATGTTGTATAGGATAACAAGCTCAACAGCTACTTTGTGCGCAGGTTTTGCTCTGTGGCTTGGTTACAGAAAGGCATATGCATTTGATATTGTATTCAGCCTCATAGCAATAGGGATTGCGTGCAGTCTGAATGAAGTATCTGTGTCAAATGATGAAAATACAGATAACACAGAAAACAATAACCCAAATGCAAATAAAAATGCGAAAATAGGAAACCGGCTCAAAAATGTCATTACAGAAAGCTGGTGTTTCATGATTACGAATAAAAAGGCCAGAAGTATCATGGTTATAAATGCAATTATAGGGGCGGTTTCAACCTTGGTACTATTCTTTTTACAGGCGAAGCTTCCCCTTGCAGGATTAAATGATGCGCTGCTTGGACCGGCACTTTTTGTGATGGGGCTTGGAGCGGCATTTGGTGCAAAAGCAGCCGGATTTTTTCCAAAATGGAAATATAAAAAATACATTATTATCAGTTGTATAGGTGTTGCCTTTGCATTTGCTATGGTATTTACAGAACTGCCATATGTTATGATACTGGGTGGATTTGCGGGCTCTTTTTTTGATGATTTTGTAGAAGTGCGCACGGATATTATACTCAATGAAATGATACCGTCAGAGCAGAGAGCCACACTCATTTCAGTTAATTCATTTATGTTTTCACTCGTTATGATTGTAATGTCAACACTTATGGGAAGCATTATGTAGCATCATCGCCGTTTAAACTTCACGGATTAAAGCAATAGTAATTGATTCAGCTTCGAATATAAACAATTATTAGAATGTGATTCATACGCACAGCATACCTCCTTCGTGCATACAATAGCATGAAGGAGGTATGTTTGTATTATGAATCCATTTAAAATGAGGCCGGAGAGAACCGGTGATTTATTTGTTGACTGGGAGAAATTCTGGGTAAAACCATATAACAAAAATGAGGTAAATCCGTATACAAGGACGAGAATCATATTGATGAATGGTACAGAATTTGAAAACGTGTGGTTTTCACATCAGTTTTCAAGAAGCGTAGGTGATGATGAGCTTAGACGAAAGCTTGCATACATCAGGAAAAGTGAGCAACAGCAGCAGAAAATACTCACGCATTTAAAGCCGGCAGATGAGTCGGCATTGGAGCACACCATAGGCTACGAGCAGCTTGCGGTTGATCTGACTGCGCATCTTGCAAAACGAGTAAATGACAAAAATATTAAGTCTGCGCTCGATTTTGCCTTGCTCGAGGACTTTGATCATTTGTACCGCTATGCAGATTATCTTGATTTTACCACAGGTGAGCACGCAGAGAAGCTTGTCGGAGGCTATACGGAAATCACACCGGGCAGACCGACTATTTCACACCACAGGCATCCATATGATTCAATACGATATCCGATGACGGATAAATGCCCTGCGACAATGGATGTGCTGGCTGCAAACGTAATCACAGCAGCAGAACAGCAGACTATGAACTACTATATGAACACAGCGGCACTTTGGCCTGATGAGATGGGACGCAGGCTATATCAGGAAATCGGAATGGTCGAGGAACAGCATGTCACACAGTATGGCAGTCTGTTGAAGCCTTGCATGAGCCGCCTTGAAAATCTCCTTGTGCATCAGTATGTCGAGTGCTGGCTGTATTGGAGCTGTTATGAAACGGAGACGGATACAAGAATACGTGGCATATGGCAGTTTATGTTTGAACAGGAGCTTAAGCATCTGCATATTGCACTTGAGCTGCTAAGACAGTACGAGAAAAAGGATTGGCAGGAGGTCATCCCTGACGCTGAGTTCCCGGCTCCTCTTGTGCTGGAGAGCAATATTGAGTATGTCAGGTGTGTGCTTGGCAGTACGGTAAACGACACAGCATGTCGTGAAAGGTATGTGGATGTAAGAACCAATGCTCCTGAAACATTTATCAGATATCAGCGCCTGGTCAATGACCCGGTAAGAAATGTAATGAGCCATACATTTATTGAGGATTATATCCGCAAAAACGGGGAGGATTATCGCTTTGAGGTGGCGCCAAATCCGGTGCCGGAGCTTCGTGACCGTACAAAGGATAATATATGTGTGGGAAGACAGCCTCTTTGCAGGAATCGATATTAGAAGCCATTTTATATGCCATCTGTGGCATGTGATACCCGGCCCTGACGTTTTGTCAGGGCATTGCTGTGCAAAGAAGTATAACTCGATTGTATCTAAGCTATGGAGTAAGGGTTACTGTTCAGACGCAAGCTTGACACCACGCTGTCAAGCTATGCGCCATAGTGTTAATTATTGAGTGATTACACTGTTAGGTGTGAACAGTAACGAGTAAGGCTCACAGAAGCCGGTTGACGAAATTATATAGGTGTATTAAACTGTAATCGGGTTAGAGAAGACTAATTACATACAGCTGTTTTACATTAAGTGGTTTTGAATATTCAGTTACTGTAAAATGATATACGAAACGATATATGAAATAATATGTTGAATAATAAAATATTCAAACTTCCTATATTTTATTTTGTGATACCGGCCTAGCATACAGTGTATTCCTCATATTTTTTCTTCGGAACAACTGTATACTCTCCGGTAAATATAGTTTTATATATGGGAAGTTTGTGTAAAATAGAAAAATAGCCGAACAGCAGAATAGGAGGCAACCATGATTACATCAACCATATTAGGTTTATTAATACCATTTATAGGCACGTCGCTCGGTGCGGCATGTGTACTTTTTATGAAAAATGAGCTTTCCGTAAAGACCACAAAAATGCTCAGTGGCTTTGCAGCAGGCGTGATGATTGCGGCATCAGTCTGGAGTCTTCTGATTCCGGCGCTTGAGCAGTCACAGAGCCTTGGAAAAATGCAGTTCGTCCCGGCAGTAGCAGGCTTTATGCTCGGAATGTTTTTCCTATTGATACTGGATACGATAACACCGCATATGCATCTCGATAATTCAGTCGAGGGTCCAAAGAGCAATTTAAGCAGACAGACAATGATGGTGCTTGCAGTTACATTACATAATATACCGGAGGGCATGGCAGTCGGAGTGCTCTACGCAAGCTGGATATCAGGAACCACCACCATCACGAGGGCAGCAGCCCTTTCACTGGCAATCGGAATAGCCATACAGAACTTTCCGGAGGGCGCAATCATATCCATGCCATTACATAGCACAGGAAGCTCAAAGCTTAGAGCCTTTGTATACGGAGTATTGTCGGGAATAGTCGAGCCAATAGCGGGAATACTTACGATACTTGCCATCGGAATAATAGAGCCGGTGATGCCGTACCTGCTAAGCTTCGCCGCCGGAGCCATGATATATGTAGTCATAGAAGAACTCGTGCCGGAAATGTCAGAGGGAGGACACTCAAACCGCGCCACCATAGCATTTATGGTGGGCTTCTGCCTCATGATGACACTCGATGTGATGCTGGGCTAGGCCTGAGCAAACCCTCGCACAGAGCGAGCCCACGGCAACAGCCGTGGGCAAAGCGACAAGAAGGTAAATAGAGCCACAACCCCACAATTCAAATGCATTGTGAAAAACTGTGAAAAAAAGGGAAATTTTTCCCGGATTATTTGGAAATTTTTAATAAAACGCAAATAAAAATAAAATAAATCTAAACATTCCCAAAACGCAATAGAAAAACTGCACAAAAATAAAAACTTAAATTGTTGAAAATGTATAAAAAGCTAACTAAAAAATGTGAAACTTTGCCAGTCAAATAATATAAAAATGAAACGTTGACTTTATAAAACGATGTGACTAAAATCAAGTACAACGATAGTTGCTTCTTATTAAATCAAGAACAAACAAACATCAAAGGTCAGACAAAACACATCTTGAGTTATTAAGAAACAATTTGCGTATCAAATTTCATATAGCAAAAAAGAAAGGAGGTAACGCAGATGGATGCTCTGGTAGATGGACTGTTAGAGGAACTCAATTGTGACGTGGTATTCAAGATACCGATATTCGGAGGCATACCCATATACGAGTCGGTAGTAGTCACATGGATAATAATGGCAGCGGTATTTTTACTGTGTTTTTTTCTCGGCAGAAATCTTTCAGTTGAAAATCCCGGACGCAGACAGGTAGCCGTAGAGGCAGGAGTCAAATTTCTTAATGATTTCTTCAGTGAGACACTTGGAGAAAAAGGAAAGGATTACATACCATATCTGGCAACAGTAATCATCTATATAGGAATAGCAAACCTGATAGGATTGCTTGGCTTCAAACCGCCGACAAAGGATATGAACGTCACCGCAGCACTCGCTGTAATGAGCATAGTTCTTATCGAGGTGGCAGGAATCAGGGCAAAGGGCACCAAAAGGTGGCTTAAAAGCTTTGCAGAGCCAATGCCGGTAATACTACCTATCAATATCCTTGAGATCTTTATCAAACCATTATCGCTGTGTATGCGATTATTTGGAAACGTCCTTGGTTCATTCGTAATCATGGAGCTTTTAAAGATGGTCGTCCCGGCAATCGTCCCGGCAGTATTCAGTTGTTATTTTGATATCTTTGATGGACTTATACAGGCATATGTATTTGTATTCCTGACAGGACTTTTCATCAAGGAGGCAACCGAGTAAGAAGACCTGATGAGGCATGAAACACCACATCATTTAATTTCACATCGTAAGCATGGAAAATGTAACCTCGCTTACAAAAGAAACAAAATAATTGCTAACCAAAAGAAAGCATATAAGCAAGAAAAGGAGAACACATTATGTCATCAACATTATTAGTAGCAATCGGAGCTGGAATCGCAGTATTAACAGGAATCGGAGCCGGACTTGGAATCGGTAAGGCAACAAGCAGCGCAGTAGACGCAATCGCAAGACAGCCGGAGGCTGAGAGCAAAATCTCTAAATCACTTCTTTTAGGATGTGCCCTTGCAGAGGCAACAGCTATTTACGGTTTCGTTATCGCATTACTTATCATCCTCTTCCTTAAATAATCAGGCAGCGTAACTGACAGTTACAACCAGGTGAAACAGAAAGGAAGGTAGAGCAATGTTAAAAATTGATCCATGGAACATAATATGGACAGTAGTCAATCTGCTTTTCCTGTACTGGATATTTAAGAAATTCCTCTTTGACCGCGTGATGGGCGTGATCAATCAGAGAGACGAAATGATTCAGAAGCAGTTCTCGGAAGCAAAGAAGAGTCAGGACGATGCAGAAAGCTTAAAGAGCGACTATAAAAAGAAGCTCGAGAGTGCAAAGACTCAGGCAGACCAGATAATCCTCGATGCCAGGGCAAGAGCCGAGGCTGAGCAGGAGAAGGCTCTTGAGAGAACCAAACAGGAAGCAGACAGTATGCTTGAAAAAGCAAAAGCGGACATTGCTAGCGAGCAGGAGAAGGCAACAAAGGCCGCTGAGGCTGAAATTGCAAAACTTGCCATCTTAGCAGCGAGAAAGATTGTAAAGACAGGTGAAGCTAATGACACAGGCAGCAGTAAATAATGCAATAGTTTTGTACAGGCTGGCTGTAGAGCGTCGTGATGTGGAGGAAGCACAGAGAGTATACTTTGTGACAGAAAAGCTTGCACAGACGCTCGCAAATCCACTTATACCGCTGACAAAAAAGTATGACATCATAGAAAAGGTATACGGATTTGAGAGTGAGCCAAAGCTTATCACAAGCTTCATAAAGGAAATGGTAAAGCTTGGATATGCCGCTGAAATGAATGAAATCTTTGAGGCATATTACAGATACTGGGATGAGAAAAACCATATCATAAGAGCTGAGCTTATCAGTGCAGAGGCCGCAACCGACGAGGAAGCAAATGACGCCAAGGCGCTGCTACAAAGCAAATATCCGGAATATGAAATATCCCTTACACAGAAAGTGGACGAAACACTTTTAGGTGGATATGTGATTAAGACTCTTAATACAGAGTATGACAGAAGCTACGAAGGAAAGCTTCGTGAGCTTGAAAGAAAATTGACCAGGAGGTGACCCCTGTGGGCGCAATCAGTGCAACAGACATAATCTCCATTATCCAGAGCGAGATAGAGAATTTCGACTTCGATACCGAAAGCCGTGAGACCGGCGAGGTAATCTACGTCGGCGACGGAATCGCCACAATATACGGCATCGACCATGCCATGTATGGTGAGATCGTAGTATTCGATAATGGAGTAAAAGGAATGGTTCAGGATATCCGTCAGAATGAAATCGGTGTAATCCTTTTCGGAAGAGACCACGGAATCCATGAAGGAACCAAAGTAGTAAGAACAAAGAAAAAAGCCGGAATCCCTGTAGGCAAAGACTTTATCGGCCGAATCATCAATGCTTTAGGTGAGCCTATTGATGGAAAGGGCGATATCAAAGAGGAAGATTACAGACCAATCGAGAATGAGGCACCGGGTATCGTGGACAGAAAGTCAGTAGATACTCCACTTGAGACAGGAATCCTCTCAATCGATTCAATGTTCCCAATCGGACGTGGACAGCGAGAGCTTATCATCGGTGACCGTCAGACAGGAAAGACATCAATTGCCACAGATACCATCATCAACCAGAAGGGCAAGGATGTTATCTGTATATATGTAGCAATTGGCCAGAAAGCATCAACAGTAGCAAAAATTGTGTCAACTCTGACAAAACACGGCGCAATGGATTACTCAATCGTGCTTTCATCAACAGCCAGCGATCCTGCATCACTGCAGTACATCGCACCATACGCAGGAACAGCTATGGCAGAGCATTTCATGCATCAGGGCAAGGATGTACTTATCGTATATGATGACCTTTCAAAGCATGCGGTAGCATACAGAGCACTTTCACTGCTGCTCGAGAGATCACCGGGACGTGAGGCATATCCTGGAGACGTATTCTATCTCCACTCAAGACTGCTCGAGAGATCAAGCCGTCTGAGCGATGAGCTTGGCGGAGGCTCAATCACAGCACTCCCAATCATCGAGACACAGGCAGGAGACGTATCAGCATATATCCCTACCAACGTAATATCTATCACAGACGGACAGATATTCTTAGAGAGCAACCTCTTCAACGCAGGTATGAGACCGGCCGTAAACGTAGGTCTTTCAGTATCCCGAGTTGGTGGAGCTGCCCAGACAAAGGCCATGAAGAAGGCATCAGGAAGCATCCGTATCGACCTGGCACAGTACAGGGAGATGGAGGTCTTCACACAGTTTGCATCAGACCTTGACGATGCCACAAAAGCACAGCTTGCACATGGAAAAGCACTTATGGAGCTTTTAAAACAGCCGCTTTGCCATCCGCTGTCACTGCATGAGCAGGTAATGACACTTATCATGGCAAACCACGGTGTGTTTGACACAATTGAGACAAAAGATGTCAAGAAATATCAGGGCGATATCCTCTCATACATGGATCTTTCTTATCCGGAAATCGGACAGAAGATCGAAGAGAACAGAGCCATTGATGAAGAGCTCGTAAATAAAATCATGGATGCAGTAAAAGAGTATAAAGGGTAACAGGTAGTATTATGGCAAACACGAAGGAAATACAGGATCGAATAAAAAGTATCAATGATACGCTTAAAATCACAAATGCCATGTATATGATTTCTTCTTCGAAGCTGAAAAAGTCCAAAAAGATGCTGGCAGATACAGAGCCGTATTTCTTCACACTGCAATCAGAGATGAGCCGAATACTCAGGCATCTGCCTGATATGGAGGACATCTATTTCAAGACCAACGAGGATAAGCTGCCTGAGGACAGAAAGGTTGGATATATCGTAATCACAGCCGATAAAGGACTTGCGGGCTCATACAACCACAATATCCTGAAAATGGCTGAGGAGCACTTAAAGAGTCATCCGAACCATTCACTTTTCGTACTCGGAGAGCTGGGACGTCATTATTTTGAACAGCGTGGAATTGAGATTGAAAAACAGTTCCACTACACAGTTCAGAATCCGACACTCAACCGTGCCAGAAATATTGCAGAAGAAATTTTGGAGCTATATCTACATAACGAGCTGGACGAAGTTTATATTATCTATACCAGCATGATAAATGCGATTCAGGAGGAAACACAGATGTCACAGCTTCTGCCACTGAAAAAGGCAGACTTCACTGTGCAGATTCCTATAGACATACCGAGGGAGGAGCTGGCACTCAAGCCATCGCCTGAGGCAGTCATGGATCGTATCGTACCAAACTACGTTGTTGGATTTGTCTACGGTGCTCTTGTAGAGTCATTTTCATGTGAGCAGAACGCCAGAATGATGGCGATGCAGTCCGCATCAAACAGTGCGAGGGACATGCTTGCAGAGCTTGACATTCTTTACAACCGTGCCAGACAGGCAGCGATTACACAGGAGATTACAGAGGTAATAGCCGGTGCTAAATCGCAGAAGAAAAAGAGAAAGTAGGCTTTTTGATGAAAACAGGAAAAATTATCCAGGTTATGGGTCCTGTTGTCGATGTAGAGTTCGAGGATGAGAACCTGCCGGCAATCAGAGACGCACTAGAAGTTTTAAATGGTGACAAAAAAAGTGTGATGGAAGTCGCACAGCATATTGGAAATAATACAGTACGCTGTATCATGCTTGCTTCCAGTGAGGGACTTCACAGAGATATGGAAGTAACAGCCACAGGCGCCGGCATCAAGACACCTGTCGGAGAGCAGACTCTCGGCAGACTGTTCAACGTGCTCGGTGAAGCTATCGACGGCGGAGCACAGCCTGATACAGAAGAAAAGTGGGAAATCCACAGAGAACCACCAACATTTGAGGAGCAGAACCCTGCAGAGGAAATCCTCGAGACAGGTATCAAGGTCATCGACCTCCTTGCCCCATATGCAAAGGGTGGAAAAATCGGACTCTTCGGAGGAGCCGGAGTAGGAAAAACAGTCCTCATCCAGGAGCTCATCAGCAATATTGCAACAGAGCACGGCGGCTACTCAATCTTTACAGGAGTCGGAGAGCGTTCCAGAGAGGGAAATGATCTCTGGACAGAAATGAAGGAATCAGGAGTTCTGGAAAAAACAGCCTTAGTGTTCGGACAGATGAACGAGCCACCAGGAGCACGTATGCGTGTAGCTGAGACAGGACTTACAATGGCAGAGTATTTCAGGGATGAGAAGCACCAGAACGTGCTGCTTTTCATCGACAACATATTCCGTTTCACACAGGCAGGTTCAGAGGTTTCAGCACTTTTAGGACGTATGCCTTCAGCCGT